>ERZ779855.884-NODE-884-length-22682-cov-3.187033_pt1 | contig 22682 bp, 25 predicted proteins | sample MGYA00511370_ERZ779855 | MGnify/ENA primary metagenome ERZ779855 (study PRJEB29588, sample SAMEA1967319) | human gut metagenome | biome: human gut; feature: human-associated habitat; material: faeces | place: Denmark | collected 2008/2010 ...
AGCCTTGCCTGCGATGCGAGCGGTCACGAGCTTGCCAGCTTCAGCGTTGGAATCAAGGACAATTTTGAAGATGTTGCGCATGGACATAGTAGATACTCCGTTTGTTTGATGGTTGCAGTTCATTGTGTATATGGTACAGTAGCAGGTGCTACTTGCCCAGCTTGGAAGGGGCGGTGCCCATGACGTAGGCTATGGCATCAGCTTCAGCCTTTCCGATGTCGAGGACAGAGAAGCCGACAGACCTTACCGGGATGTCGTCGTCAGGTTGCGACAGTTCCATCCCCATGCCGGGATACTTACGCTCAGCGTACTTGGATTTACCTCGGCGCTGACGTTCACGAGCGATGGCAGCGGCTTGCGATCTGGTCTTGCCACACGCAGGACATTTGCACGTGGGGCACAGGCGTTCGTACTTATCACCAACAGGTACGAGTTCCAGCCTGCGCTTGACACGTTCAATGATGCGAGCCTGCGGACTACCGTGCCCATAGAACTCAATCAGTTCCTCAAAGAACTTGACAATCTCGTTGTCAAGAATAGCAGAACCAACAGGTGTTCCCATAAAATGTATCTCTTTGTTGTTCATTTGTTTCTTTGTAGATGTTAAGCCAGTCTTCCACAAGTTCCATAGCCTGCGGTCGGTCGGACTCAGCACAGAGCCCAGACCTGAGCATGAAATCAAAGATAGCTTTGTAGTCTACCTCCATGTTGAAGTCCTTATGTATATGACGCCTGAGTTATTCAGGCACTGTCGTGTCTGGTAAGAGCATCAAAGTGCTGTAGACTGCCAGTAGGACAAACAAAAGCGTAGAAGACTGCAGCAGGATATTTTGCAATGAGGCACTTGAGTGCACGATCAACTGCAACTATCCTTTTGTAGTATCGCTTCATGCGCTCGCTGTCGATACCAGTAGGCACCATCTTGCCATCCTTCTTTACGTAGGTATGGCAACGTTTGAGTTCAAGGCTGTACTTCAACCACAGATACCTGAGTTCACCGAACTCTTGAAGAGAGAACATCTTTTGCCTCCTTACACATACATGTAATGTCCCGTGATGTTAGGCATATGTTTTTATGAATGATACGAGCGCAGCAATCTATCGTATCATCCAAAGATAACAGCGACTTAACATACATCCGCTCATCCATATGTTGTCTTTTCTTTTGAAGTTCGTCCTTAACATCTTGCGCTTCACGCAAAAGGTTAAAGGCGTACCGTGCTTGTTCTGAGATGTGCATACTTACTCCTTGTTAGCGAAGTACTCCATGCACTCTTCCAGCATACCGATAGCAGGAGTAACCTTTCTCAAGAAAGGGTGCTTCTCAGCAGGAACCATCTTTGCAATGGTTTCGTCACGGTACACACGAAGCAGTCCGACGGCACTGCGAAGGATGTCTGCATCGCTGAACCTGTCATCGCTCCTGACTTTACTGGGGTTCTCCTTCGAAGAAAGAACATTGACGTATTCTTTCAGTTCTTCGGGAGAGATGTTAGCCGAAAGAGCTGCGAGTGCCAGCATGGAATTGATCAACTGGGTTTCGTTAGTGTTCATACTTACTCCTATATTATGGTTACGATAGCACCAAGTACAATAAGGGTAGCAACCAGAAGTACACAGTACATCCGGTCAAGATCTTTTACCAACCTTTCAAGCATCTCTATGCGCTTTTCATGGTTAGGTTCAATCATTACTTCTCCTGATGTTTGATAAGTTCAGAACGAATCCACCAGAAGCGAAAGTCCTCTGCCGCCTGAAAGCCGTACTCTTTCTTGATGAATTTGTACAGGTCAGTGTTTATGAAGTAGCCTTCATCGAACAGCACTTTAGCTCTGGCTACCAGTGCCGGGGGAAAGTACCGATAGTCTTCAAAGAGCCGTCCTTCTGGGTCACGGAAGTCTTTGACAGTTTCCGTATAGCCCAGTGAAGGCAGGACAGCAAGCAAGACTGCGCTGCATAGAATGCCAGCACGAATATGTTTTTTACAATACGCCACCACAAAAACCTCCTGCCTTTGATGTACGGATGCTGTGACATAACGGTACTAAGCTGAATGATGTGGTCATAACAGTAGTTGTAGTTCTGTGCATACCAATCCTTATAAAAGAATCGTTGTGCACGCTGTGCCATACAATCCGTAGCCAGTTTGCTAACCATTCGGTCAAGGTATGGTTGTAACATTTGGTAATCCTACCGAATGAGAGGGCCGATTGACGACGCCCAGTTCATCAGGGCTTGGGTTGCCGAGTACTCAGCTTGTCCACGTACCGACCAGTTGGCACAACCAGACAACAGGATGGCACACATGCCAAGGAAGAAGATGAACAGCCAGAACGTTGGGTTAGTGTACCACTTCATGTTTGCCTCCCCCAGTTACGCACGAGGAACAAGCCCTGTGCATAGTAAGAACGAAAGATGTTCCTCCTGTCCAGATACCTACGGAACATGAACATGGAACAACAGCCAAGACCGAATGACGACAGCATGATGACAAGAATCTCAAACATATTGACCCCCCCAAATAAGGGTGCGTTTCTTTCGTTGGTTAACAGGTATCTTTACCTGAACTTTAGCCGTAGGTTCCCATACATGATTCTTTCTAACAAAGAACTGTACACAGGTAGGCTTGGTGTTCGGCATATTGATTTCTTTTCTAACCCAGTTGACCATATGTGCCTTGACATAGAATTTCTTGACAACGCACAGGACGCATTTATAACGTCCTGACTTTTCCCACAGTCTCATGCCATAGACGATAGCTTTATAGTTACAGTTAATCATAAGCACACCTCCTATGGAAGCCCCGAAAGACTCCGGGGCTTTTAAGAATGTATGCTAGAACGAGCAACAGTCTCGCTCAAAGCGCAGTTCGAGAAGTACATCCTCCTCTTCCGTAGTAGGAATGTCCTGTACGTCAAGAGGGTGTTCAGGTTTACCGTCACACGTTCTGCCATACAAAGGACAAAGGATGCACGTCACCGCGTTGAGACAAACCTTTTCCATCTAGCAACACTGCCTTTCAAGGATGTAGCCTTGACAGTTATGGTTTAACTGGATGCAATAAGCATCCTTTAAAACAAGCTGATGTCCAGCCTGTTTCTTAGATACTTACCTAATGAGTGAGCTTTCCCTGTAAATGATACAGGTAGTGATTTGCTCCATGAGTTCGAGCAGACGTTGCGTTTTCCAGTCCGTAGTAATGGACTGTGACAGTAGAAAGGACTCTGACAGATTGTCTACAAGGCGCAGGTAACGCCTTGAAAGAAACTGTTTGATGTCTGGCATGGTTTACAACTCCGTTTGTACAGTAAATGTTCCATCATTATCCGCGTACAACCACCACGAAACGCCATTAGAATCCTGAAACAGGAATGTAAACAGAGTTTCTTGATTTACTTGCAAAGACGCGCCTATACAGAAGCACAGGATGCTTGCTTCATGCAAAGTCAAGCGTTGCCCCTCATACAGAAAGGCGGCGTCCCTGAAAGAATCAAGCGGAATATTGTTACGGTCATAGACAGGCAACAGTACATTTCTCATAGTAACGTCCTTGTTAGATTCATGGCACAACAAAAGCCCCGATAAGAACTTGCCTATCGGGGCTTCAATGTGACGTGAATGTAGGGGGCTTAGAGTTCGATACCCTTTTCAACAGCGGCGTTCAACAGGGTATTGTAGATGTATTCTTCTTCGGTAGACAGGTTTGTGGTATCGCAGTTAGACACCATCTTAAGCAGGGACGTGAAGGGCAGACGTTCCCCCTTGAGCCTTGGTGAGCACATCTTCGCTCATGTCGTTTTCGTCCGCGTTTTCCAGCATCTGGATGTAGTACTCCAGACCATGCGGCGTTTCAATGCCGGGGAACTTGCGGGCATCATGAACACCGGACGCCTTCGCCTGTTCCAACAGCTTATTCAGCTTGTTGGTGATGCTGGTGTACTTGGTCATGACTTCTTCCTCGGTCAGAGGCTTGTCACCACGGCCAGCGGACTTTTCACGCTTCCACGTGTCGAAACGCGGGGCAGAGCGCAGGGAACCAATCACGTAGTCACACAAGCGCATCATGCCCGCAGGGTCATTGACATTCCCGCCCTTATCACGAGCGAGCTTGTCAATCTCGGCAGCGTCGCACAACTCGTCGCAACGCTTAGCGACCAGCTTGATGGACGGCTTGAGGTCGACGATCGTTCCATCGTCAAGCGTGATGGTACTGGCATCCTTCCCCCCGGACAAGGCGAAGGGCGCGAAGTAGAACAGCCAAGAAGTCCACGCCGGACGCAACTTCTCCGAAAGATTGCCAAGGATGTAGTTCAGCGGCTGGTTGTTGCTGTTCATCATGGCAGCACGAACAGCGTAAAGCGTGCAGCGAGTGACGCCATTAACGAATTCCTTTTGGGAATGCACAAAGACGTTGACCTGAGCGCGGAAGTCTGCCTCAGTCCAGTCCGTAATCTTGGCGGGGGCAGTAGCAATCTCAGCAGTAACCGGAGCGATAGGAGTAGCAATAGCGGCGTTCATAGTAATACCTCATATTTTTAAAGGTTTATAGTCGTGTGGAATCCATTGCCTTATTGCAAAAGCCTAGTTGTCTAGGCTCTTGTATATAAATCAACGGTTATACCCAACTATCACCAGTCCATACAGAGGCACGAATGTATTGGCATGTGCTTGTGCTCTTATACAAGAGCTGACATGCGAGACGCGCCTTGTACGCCTCTTGTATCCGTTGCTTTTCCCATAGGTCTACAGGAATAGAACAAGGCATATGTTTGTGTAACATATGGGCAATAAGCCGCTGTGATATGAAAACTTGAGGCGGCACGATGTAATACATAGTGTTCTCCTTAACGGAAACGACGAGATGAACGAGTTGAGGCCATGTCAAAATCGTCTTCCGTATGCACCACTACCTTAGCATGACGATTAACACGCCTAACCTTTTGAGGCTTGTCCAGAGTGACGAGAGCACAGGAATAACCTGTTTGCTTGTCCATTTCTTCACCTCTGCCCACGTTTTCAGTACGATACTTAGCGCGTGGACGTTCGCTTGTACGTACCTTGCGTATATTGATACGCTTGCCATGCCTACCGGATACAGACTTGTTTTGTCCATATTCAGCAAACAAAAAAGGTACGTCTGCCATGCTGGGAAGAATACGATAACCTGTAATTTCATCAACAGGTAAATCGTTGGGATTGATGAAAGAACCTGTAAGAGAGTTCTTAAAGCCTACACATTCCCCGCGCTTGTTCCACACGGGAATAAGGCGTGGTTCTTCCTTGTCCGTTTGATAAAGGTTAGACAAGCCCTGATTCCTACAGATATTCAGGGCATTAGCCTGCCTCTTATAACCTTGCGGCTTATCGTGCATAAGTCAACTCCTAAGTTAAACAACTTGACTGGTTGCAAGGGCATAACGCACCCAAGGCACCCTATTCCCCTGCAACTGTCAAACTGTTTACAGACGGAACACCTTTGTCTATTATTTATAGCCGTTGTACTGTCTCCAACGCAGGATGGAACGCACCCTTTTAACGCCAATACTCTACGGCTGTAACTTTTCTAAGGTTACTTTCAGTTTACCCTTTGAGCCGACTTATCGCATTGCTAGGTTGTAAATCTGCAACACCGTTTACGGTTTATCGGTAAACTATAGGCTTGCTGTAAGTAGGACTTGCCCCTAACCTACCTTGCACAAGAGCACAAGGCCACCAGTTAGCTTGTTCCGTCCTCTTGCTTATACGTCGCACCTGTAGTTACAGGAGTATATAAGCAAGCCTCAATTTCTGTACATCGGAGCACTTCTTACTTTGAACTAACAGGCAAACCGCACTAAAAGCACAATTTGCAAGGTAGCATAGACAAGCTAAGTTTTACGCGCATCCAACGCAAAACCTGCAATCCGATTTTCCAAAGAGTCATATTAAACTCTTGGCATGATTGTAACTTGTGTATGTGCTACAATCCTAGCAGGACGACACACTAAGCTAGTGCCGTTAAGTAAATCTAGCTAACTCGCAAGCTCACGTTTTCAGGCGGCTATGCTCTCGTTCCCACGGCGGCAGTAAAGCGGCTTGTGGTACTGTCCCTGACAGTCTCCGACCGTTCAGGGCGGCCTCTATTGAGTTAGCTTGTTGAAAGCAGTCTCTCACAAGGTTTTGCGCTTGCCAAGAGCTTTTTTTGCCTGTCCGTGTGGCTCATTATTCCGGCTCTCACCTACTCTATAGAGTGCCGTAGCACTCGCAAGCAACGCATACCAAAGGCATGTAACGGCGGCCTATTTCTGGTAACTGGACAAGATTATAGCTCTTGACAAAGACGCTATGCACTTGTGAAAGAACACGTTCATCGTTGAAATGGACTCTACGCGGCTTATGTGGCCTTGTCAAGCACTTTTCAACGCTTTTTAAAAGAACCTGCACTTGCGTGCTTTGCCTCTTATATAGCAAGCCGTGTGCCAAACTGTAAGTAGTTGAAATAATTGACTATTGGTTATCCTATAAGTTCAAGAATTTGTACAACGAATGCGCGCCGGCAGGTGCTTGTGGAGCTTATGGAACCGCACTATGTGCAGAACTATAAGTACTACAGGTACTTAGGGCATGGTTCAAACATTTGTACCTTTGAAACGCATGAGTACAATAAGTTGAACCTATGCCTAAACATGCTAAACCATTTACACTTTTAGACCATGCTTACTATAGGTAATTGATTTGATTAACCTTTGAAAACGTTTGGATGCGATTAGTTGCTATTAGTAACTATTAGCACTTGTTTGTTGATAATGATTACCATTGACGGCTGGTTTTGATGCTATAACCCCAGCCACAAACCGGGCATAAGCTACCCAACAACTACTAGGAGTAGCACTAAAAACCTTAGGAGTCACACTGTGCTTTCTTTCACAAGGGGGAGGGGGGAGCATCCCTACCCGTGGGACAGAGCGAGGGCACGGGGGTACAGATGACACAGACATCACACGTAACTTTTTACCAGCTGAATGACTGCATCATAATCGAATGTAATGAGATTTGATGTAGACTCTGCATCATAATCATTTCTATATACGTATAGTACTCATAGTTCAGAACAAGTCTAGGAGTCATGTCTTCATACCTACCCCTATCTATTGGCATACGTAACCAACAGTAGTCAGGAGTAGCTACTAGCCCCCGGCCCGGCCTCCCCTTGAGCATCGGAGATGTGACCACGAAGTGAAGATGCGACAGAATGAAACTTTCTTTAACTTTTTTAAACTTTCTTCTCTCAAACCACTTGACAAACAGCAAAAGAATGATTATACTATCTGTATCTTTTTGATTTGCTTAGGTTGGTTGATAGGTAAGACAAGCCGGTTGGATAGGTGAACGTAGCCGGAAGGATAAGGAAAGGAAAGACCCGATGGGGTACAACCTTCTTTCAACTTGGTATCTCTCTGACATATTAGAAGAAAGCACAGCTTAGTTGTGAATAGAGCCGAGCGCCGCCTGTTGCTAAGAACTAAGTTTGATTAACTAAGAAGTTCTGACCATAAAGAAAGCCCCCGTACTACACCTGACCATGCTTTGCATAGTACTTGTTGTAGCCGGGGGCTTCTTGCGTCTAGTCTTCTTTCTTGTCTATAGCTAGTTGTCTTGGTTTACTTAGAAGATGTTTACTTGCTTCTTCTTTAGTCATCTTACCAAACATGACATCGTACTTGACCTTGTTACTTGTAAAGTATTTACTTGACACACAGTTAAGGGGTACCTTGATCAGTTCATCTGTGTAAGCTGCCTTGACATAAGGTGGTGTCTCAAAGCCAAGGTGAACTGTGTTCATGTGCTCACGTTCTGTACCAAAAGGTTCTATGATATTACTCTGTGCCATCTCTATGTACTCGTCTGTGTAACCTGTATACTCAAAGGTCTTGTCAAAGACTTGTTGCATATACAAAGCACCTCTACGCCAGTGTCTTGCATAGTAGTACGGATGGTTAGTTGCAGACACTTTCCATGTAAACCATGTACGTTCATGTCCGGGGAAGAAGTCAGGTGTTCGAGGTACAACTACAGCTTTAAGCTGAGGATACTCTCTAAAAACAAAGTACCTCTTCTTAGGTGCACGGGACACACGCTTAGACACACCAAAGCAGTCACGTGTTACTTGTGTCAAAGGTCTGCTGTACGTCTTCTCTTCAACAGTGATGACTGCAAAGTCTTTAAGGTCGATACCTCCTCTGTTCTTTAAACCGTTAGACAAACACCAGATCATAACGTTAACCATTCTGCTTACTTCACTTTCTGGCAGGTAGTTAAAGAAGATGTTCAGATCGTTAACAAGGTCACCCTTTGTGTACAGACCTCTGTCCCACTGTCCTTCTACTTCACACTCTGATAAACCTACCTGACACCTACAGTTAGGAATCTTATAAGGTTCAGGTGTGTCTTCATTCAGTATAGGATTCCTCCGCCACTTTAATTTCCTACGGTCTTTTTCTAGAAGTATCGACATTTTATTTCACTTTTTATATATTTTTTTACTATAGCCCCTTGACAAAATATATATAGTTATTATACTATATAATAGGTTATAGTATACATAAATACTATAATCACTAATTGACTTCTTGTCAAGAGGCAAATAAAGAAAAGTTATGGATAGTCAAATTTTACTAGGGATCGTTAACGGGCTGTCAAGCTTAGTAAAAGACGCTGACTATATATCACTTGCGATGCTGGGAGGAACTGCATTCATTATCTATGAATGTGCAACTTTATCTACTTACCTTAAGCGTATAGCTACTCGTAAGACGAAAAAGTTTGCAAAGGATTTTCCATCACTCATTGATATGAACAGTCGTGTTCTTACCAAGCTTAGACATGCTAAGTCTGCATTAAATGCAGACAGAGTTGCAGTTGTTCAGTTTCATAACGGGTGTCAGAACCTGTCTGGTATTGATTTTGCAAAGATGTCCTGTACACACGAAGCTGTTCGTCCCGGCCTTAAACTGGCACAAGCTGATTTCTTAAACCTGCCTGTGTCTGCTTTCTCATATCTTACTAACGCTACTTTTGGTGTAGAGCCTAAAGTAATCATAAACATTGAACGTCTGCGTAAGTTTGATATGTCTACATATACACTGCTGAAGTCACACAAAGCTGTGTCTTTTGCTCTTGCTCCTCTTGTGTCTGACGACCAAGATGTCTTTGGTTTCATTATCGTAGAGTTCTGTAAGATCCGTGAAGACATTACTTCTGGTGACTTCCAATTCCTTTTAAAGACATATGCAGAGAAGATAGCTACCCTGCTTGACCGCTCTGACTTAGGTGACCTTGATGAAGAAAGACTCTATAAAGCCCCTTCTGAAGAAGCCTAGTCCTTCTGTAGTTGTTCCTGATGGTAAGGGATGTACCAAGGGAGACGAACTTCTTCGTCGTCTTCGCTTTGAGTTTGGGTACGATCCTATCAAGGAACTTGTGCATTTGGCTAGGTCTGCTAAGACCAACAGTACAGAGAAGATTAAGATCGCCTCTGAACTGCTGAGCTACTACCAGCCGAAGATGAAAGCTATGGATTTCAATCCGAATGCTGGTGAAGTTATTAACGTTAACATCTCTTTCCCTGATGAAGAGACTGCTCCTGCGGGACTCAAGGATCTGGCGAAAGAAACTGCGTAAGGACTGTTATGGATATTGATTATCAAGTCCTGCCCACGTTTGCAAAGATTCATCGTGACCCGAATCCTTTTCTGTTTGTGATGGGGCCAGTAGGATCTGGCAAGTCCTCTGGTTGTATCTTTCAAGCGTTCTTTAATGCTATGCGTCAGAAACCAGACGAACATGGAGTCAGGCACAGCAGACACCTTGTTGTCCGCGCAACGTACCCGGCCCTAAAGTCAACCACCATTAAAACGTGGTTGTCATGGTTTAAAGACAAAATCACTATTACTTATTCTACCCCCATCATCGGCAGGATTAAGTATCCTTTAGCTGATGGTACGACCGTTGATATGGAAGTCGTGTTCATTGCTGTCGATGATGATAGATCTGCTGAAAAGCTTCGTTCGTTGGAAGTGACCTCTGCTCATTTGAACGAAGCATCTGAACTTACAGAAGGTACCTTTCAGCTTATCAAGACACGCTTTAAGCGTTATCCTGCTAAGAAAGATGGTGGCCCAGTCAGACCATTCATTATACTTGACTACAATGCCGTAAGTACTGAGCACTGGTTATATCGCCTTGCAGAGGAAGACAAACCAGAAGGACATAGTTTCTATCGTCAACCTCCAGCTATGCTTAAGGTAGACGGGAAGTATGTTCTTAATCCTGAAGCAGAGAACCTTGCTAACCTTGATGAAGGTTACTATGAAACCATGTGTATGGGTGCAGACGAAGACTTTATCAACGTCAACGTGCTTAACAACTATGGTGAAGTAAAACGAGGTAAACCTGTTTATAAGGATTACAGTGATCTTGAGCACCATGTTGATGAAGAGATGGTTCCTCTTCGTGGTGTGCCTGTTGTAATTGGGATGGATCAAGGGTTGACTCCTTCTGCTGCTTTCACACAGCAAGCCCCTGATGGTACAGTTATTGTGTTTGATGAGATCTGCACAGACAACTGTTCTCTCAAAGAGTTCTGTGAAGAACATCTTTGGCCTAAGATCACATCTAAGTATCCTTGGATTGTAAATAACTTTAGAGTTGTGTGTGACCCTGCTACTTCACAGCGGTCAATGAACGATGCTAAGTCTGGTATGGAGATACTGAAAGAATGTAATCTTCCTGCTAAGCTAGCTAAGACAAACAACTGGACTCCTCGATTTGAAGCCGTTGCACAGTTCCTTCGGTTAAAGGGCAGATTCAAGCTTGGGCCTCAATGTATAGCCTTAAGAAAAGGCTTCGTATCAGAATATAAATATGCTGAATCTAAAACTGTTAACGGTGTTCTCTACAAAGCATCTCCTGTCAAGAACGAGTTCTCTCACGTTCATGACGCCTTGCAGTACGCAATGATGGAGTATGTGCATAAGCGGGAGAAGAAGTTTTTGTTTAACACACAACGTAAATATCGTGCTGCTAGCCAGATTGGAGGCTACTAAAAATCATGACTGAAAAAGATTTTTTCGGTTCTGGAACTGTAATCGACTCTGCCGAAGACAAAGATGTACAGGACTTTCTCTCGGAAGTTTCTGACAAGATGCAGGTAGATGAAGATTCCGGTGCAGAAGATACCGAAGGCGCGTCTGAAACGCCCCAAGGTCTGGCTGCATTTGTTCGTGAAGCGTTTGACAGATCGGACAGTGCACGTAAGACTATTGAAGAGAAGTGGTTGAATGCACTTCGTCAGTACAAAGGTATCTACTCTCCCGAAGTTCTTGAACGTATGGATCCTCTACGTAGTAAAGCTTTTGTTCGTATGACAAGAACTAAGGTCAAGACTGTTGACAGTCGTTTGTCTGACCTGCTGTTCCCTGCGAACGGAGATAAGAACTGGGGTATTGAGCCTACGCCACTGCCACAGTTCAGCAAGAAGAAAGAGGCTGCTATCCTTGAAGTTGTTTCTCAAGATCAAGGTAAGCAGATTAGCCCTGAAGAACTCTATGTTCTTATGCAGGATGAAGCTAAGAATCAAGCTGGTAAGATGTCTAAGGTCATCGAAGATCAGCTTGCTGAGTTGAAGTACCGTGAGATTATGCGTGATGTCATGCATTCTGGTAATCTGTATGGTACTGGCATTCTTAAAGGACCTCTTGTTTCTATCTCTGAAAACCGTCAGTACTATAAGAAGGAAAAGAATGGAGACAAAGAGAAGTGGATACTCTGTGATTATGACTCCATCACACCCTTCATCGAAAACGTCCGCATATGGGATATCTACCCGGACATGGAAGCTACTTGCCCCTCCGAATGTAGATACATCATTCAACGACGGAAGATGGATAAGCACGATGTCATCGGTCTCGGAAAGAGATCAGACTTCAATGGAGATGTAATCTCTACTTATGTTGCTGAGAATCCTGAAGGTGATTATCAGAAGAAAGACTTTGAGAACCAACTTACCTCTATGGGTGATGTAATCGATAGCGGTGTTGCTGACGCTGCTCACTCTAAGAAGTATGAAGTGTTTGAGTTCTGGGGTTTTGTGGATGCTGATGATCTGAATCAGGTGGGTGTTGAGATTCCTGAACGTATGCAAGGTCAGGTAGAACTGGCTGCAAACATTTGGGTACTTGGTGACCACGTTATTAAAGCGTCTCTCATGCCTATGGAAGGCGTTAAGTGGCCTTACTTCTTCTACTATTATGACAAAGACGAAACCTCTATCTTTGGTGAAGGTATTCCGTCTATCATGTCTGATGTTCAGGAGCTGATTAACAGCGCGTTCAGAGCTATGCTGGACAATGCTGCTATCTCTGCTGGTCCTCAGATTGAAGTAAACCTTGACCTTATGTCGGAAGACGAAGATCCTCGTGATGTCTATCCGTTTAAGGTATGGATGCGTACAGGTGAAGGAGCTGATGCTGCTAATCCTGCTATCCGTGTCTTCCAGCTTCCCAGTTATACTACTGAATTTGAACGGATGATTGAACTCTTCCGCAGCTACGGGGATGAAGTTACTTCTATTCCTCGGCAGATGTGGGGAGAACCTTCTGGTGCTGCTGGTCGTACTGCTTCTGGCCTGTCTATGTTGATGGGTTCTGCAAACATTACGATCAAAGATCAGGTTAAGAACTTTGATGATGGCATCACTAAGCCGTTTATCTCTGCTATGTATCACTGGAACATGAAGTTCAATAGTGACTCTGACATTAAGGGTGACTATGCTGTTCAAGCTCGCGGTACTTCGTCTCTCATCGCTAAGGAAATCAGAGCACAGAGTCTGATTAACTTTGCACAGATCACTAACAATCAGGTTGATCTTGGTACTGTTAAGCGTCCGAACATTATCCGTTCGATTGCTGATGCCCTTGATCTTTCTGATGATAATTTGGTGTACTCTGATAAGGAGATTGAAGTTCAGAAGCAGCAAGAACAGAAGCAAGCTCAGGAAGAACGTCAGTGGATGACTGATATGGTTGAGACTGCACGGTCTGAAGGTGTTAGCCCTGCGGCTTTGATTGACAGTCTGAGACAGCTTCGTGAAGATATGTCTCTAATTAGCCAGCCTGAACAAGCGTATCCTCAGAGTTAATATGATTGATACACCACTTAACGGTAGGCGTGTGAGCTTGGAGAAATCCTTCAGGCTCACGGCCAACGCCGATCTACAAAAAAATATAGTTGCTTACCTGAAGGTTCTTAGAAGCCAACGGTATAGTAAGTTACTAAGTCCTGATAATACAGATAACGTAGACCGACTTATCGGTGAACTACGTATGGTACAAAAGCTCTTGGATGTACTGGAACTTGGGAGCGAGCCCCTTTCGGATAACTTGCTCATGAGCCAAGCCAGTTAGGACTTAGGGTATTAACCCTCCCTAACTTAGTTATAAAAATATGAACGATCAGAACAACAAAGATTTCAATGAAGCCTTCGACGAACTTGCGAAGTCTTACGAAGATCCCTCTAAGGCAGAGCCCTCGTTTGATGATTTCCTGAGTGAGCCTGAAGATCCTTCCGAAGAAGAAAACGTCGTGAGCCAGAATGATGACGACGAAGTTCAGCCTGCAGAAGAACTGGAGCAAGAACAAGAAGCTCCTGTTCAGAATGAACAACAGACCACTGAGCTTCCTCTGAATTATAAAGAGCTTTATGAAAAGGCAAAGCGTGACGCTGAAGCACAGAATGCTCTGTGGGCTAGCAGACTCACAGACCTGTCTCATAAGTATCAGGAACTCAAAGAGACAAAGAATATGCCTGCACAGACTAAGGAAGATTCAGATGAACTTCCGGATAATGTGAAGGAACTCTTTGAGATTCATCCTGAAATTGCTAATGCAGTGAAAACGCTTGTTGACACTAAGGTGTCTGCTGTTAAGAAGAACGTTGAGACTGAGCTTAAGACTCGGGTTGAACCTATTCAGCAGCAGATCTTCCAGTCCGAAGCGGATAAACATTTCAGTACTATCCGTGCTGCCCACCCCGATATTAGTGCGATATTGGATAGTGGTGATCTCTTTACTTGGATTAACTCTCTGCCTCCTGTGATGCAGAATGGCGCTAAGTATGTGTATCAGTACGGTACAGCACAGGAAGTTATTTCTCTTCTGGACGACTACAAGTCTGCTCGTGGCGTTAACAAGCCACAGATGACTAGGGCTTCTTCTCCTCGGGTGCAGACAAACCCTGCGTCTGAGACTGAAGATATTGTTAAACAAGTGCTCGCTGCTATGGCAGTTCGTACTGGCAAGGAACCTATTGATATAAGCAATAAGCCTAAAGCCAAGCCTCGTGAGAAGTCTTTTGATGAACTTGCTCGTGAGTATGAACGTAGCAGAAGGACGCGCTAAACTCGTTTTTGAAATTAGGAATTATATCTAATGGCTACTCCGAATACTATCATGCATACTGGTGCTACCAGTTCTTCTACTGATGGTACTCTTAGCACGATGGCTAATGTCTATGTCGTTGCTAAGATGCTCATCCGTGCTCTTCCCTACCTTGTGTTTGAAAAGTTTGGTCAGGCTTATCCCCTGCCGACCAAGAGCACGAAGACCGCTAAGTTCCGTCGCTTTGAATCTCTTGATGCCACGCCGAAGGAACTGACCGAAGGTGTTACGCCTACTGCTCAGACCTTCTCGGTTACTGACATTGAAGCCACTGTGCATCAGTATGGTAACCTCGTGACCATGACCGACGTTCTGCTCGATACCAACGACTCCCCTGTTATGGAACAGGTTACGCAGATCGTGGGTGAACAGGCTGCGGAAACCGTTGAAAACATGCGTATCGGTGTCCTGCTCGGTGGTACCAACGTTGAATATGCGAATGGTACTGCTCGTAATGAAGTGAACACACCTATCTCTCTGCCCCTGCAGCGTCGCATTACGCGTAAGCTGAAGAACCAGAAGGCTCGTTTCCTGACCGATAGCATTAAGTCCACGCCTCGCTTCTACACTGAATCCATCTCTCCCTGCTTCGTGGCTGTCTGCCATCCCGATTGTGAAGCTGACATCCGCTCGATGCCTCACTTCCAAGACGTGAAGGACTATGGCAATACGTCTCCGTGGGAAAATGAAATTGGTGCTGTTGAAGGTGTGCGTTACCTCTTCACCACTCTGATGAAGAGCTGGCCGGATGCTGGTGGTGTTAAGACGAATGCTGCTGGTGACACGATGGTTTCTACCACCGGTACCAAGGCTGACGTTTACCCCATCCTTTTCCTTGCGAAGGATGCCTATGGTCTGGTGCCCCTGAAGGGTGCTGAGTCTCTGACTCCGGTGATCATCAATCCTTCTCACACTGAATCTGACCCGCTCGCTCAGCGTGCCCACGTTGCTTGGAAGACCATGCAGACCTGCGTGATTCTCAATCAGGCTTGGATGGTTCGCGCTGAAGTTGCTTGTACTGCGTACTAAGCCTTGACCCATATGGGGAGAACAACTACTCTTGGGGTTCTCCCCTTTCTCGTATCTAGCTCTGCTACACCTAGCTCTACAAACTAAATTTTAAGGTATATTCTTTATGGCTAACACTCCTGTTTTTACTGACACCGATCTCAACTCTGCTTCTGACATGCAGATTCGGGATATGCTCTTTGAACGTGGCCTGCACATTCCGTTGACGGAAGACAACAAACTTATTCGTAAGCACGCTGTTCGTCTGTTGATGGATTGGAGACAGGATCACGCTGGTGTTGACTCGACTGCACGTAAGTGCCGGGTTATCTTTCATACGTCTTCTAATCCTTCTGCTGGCCCTTATGTGTTTGCTTCTGTGAACAGTAAGAACTTCCAAGCTCCTTATGGTAAGGAAGTGATTGTTCCTGAATACATGCTTCGTGAATGCATTGACCGTGCGTATACTACGTCTTATCAGACACAGCAGGATGAGTTCGGTCGGCAGTCTACTGTTGAAGTTCACATTCCTACGTATCCCTATACGTTCCTTGGTTATGTTGAGGAACAGGCTGATGGGACGGAAGAAGTGGTTCCCACTCCTGAACAGGTTGGTAAGATGGAAGCTGATGCTCTTGACATTCAGCTGACGATGCCTGTGAAGCGTGGCCCCGGTCGTCCGCGTAAGAATAGTTAGTCTAACATTTTGCTTACTTGAGGGTAATAATGAAAGTCTCTGATATCATAAATAGAGTAACTCTTTTGTATAATGATATGGATTATGTTCGACTCTCAAAGCACCAGTACCTTGAGTTTCTTGATGATGCTATCAATAAGCTGATCATGATGCGCCCTGACGTATGGGTTAAAACTGACGTAGTGAAGTTGAACCCCGGTATTCGTCAGACTATTCCTGATGATGCTTATGCTCTCATTGACATCTATTGTAACGCTACAAAGGAAGAGGATAACACCTTTACGTTTGGTGAGCCTGTGTTTCAGGTAGAACGTAGAGATCTTGATTATTTCTCTGACTGGAGACGAACTACTCCTTCTGATGTTGTCTACGAATTTGTGTATGATCGTAAGACTCCTCGGCAGTTTCTTGTTAACCCTCCGGTAGCAAAAGATAAAGATGTCTATGTAGAGATGGCTTACTCTGCACCATATGTTTCTTTTGCAGAAATGGATGACGATGTTGCTATGCAGCAAGAGTTGCAACTTATAGGCAACTATCGTGGCCCTATTGTAGACTATATGCTGTACCTTGCGTACAGTACTGATAGTACTTCTGCAAACGACAGGCAGATTGCACAACAGTGCGTTCAGTCTTTTTATCAGTCTTTGGGTCAGGAGTATAATGCTTCTGTGATTGCTATGCCAAAGATTGATGAGCTACCTACGAATCTTGGGGAGGCACAGCCCAGCAATGATTGATCATTTGAATAACGCTGTTTGGGAAGACTTCTTCAAGTACGTGCGTCCTGATGTGCATGGTTGTCCTGTGGCTATGGTGAAAGAAGCTCTGCGAAACGCATGTATTGAGTTTTGTGAGAAGTCTCTTATTTGGCAGCAAGAGATTTATTGTGGAGATCTTGTTAAGGATGAACCTAAGTATGGTATCAATATCGTAGACAAAGATGCTACGATTGTGATGCCTGTCACTGTTACTATCCGTGATACTGTTGAAGGACAACTTCGTCAGTTTCAAGTAGAGAAAACAAATAGGCAAGACCTTGACTCGTACTCTCCTGATTGGCGTCTGCGTAAGGATAAGTATCCTAAGTACTTCTATATGGAAAGTCCTAATGTGATGCATCTTGTAGGTGTACCTATGGAAGACATTCCAGAAGCTTTGCATATGCTTGCTGCTGTGAAGCCTACGCGAGAAGCTGATGAGATTCCTAAGTTCCTGTATACGGACTGGGCTGAGACCATTGCTTCCGGTGCACTTGCTTATTTGCACAGTCTATCCGGTAGAGTTTGGTCTAAGCCTAACCTTGTGAACTATTATATTCGCAAGTTCCGTGCGGGTATCTCTCGTGCTAAGTCTAAGGCTTACAAGTCTTGGGTTGCTCAGTCGAAGACGATGCTCCCTCTTAAACATAAAATTTTCTAAAGGAAATAACATGTCTGGTTTTAGTACTTATCTTGACGACAAGATTCTTGCCCATGTGTTTAACGGTACCGTTTATAACACTCCGGCTAAGTACTGGGCTCTGTTCACGTCTGCGACTGGTTTGACTGATAACAGCCCTGTTAAGAATGAAGTTACTGGCGAAGGTTATGCTCGTGTAAAAGCTGAGAACAGCTCTTTTACGACGCCTGCTGCGAGTGTAGTGAAGAATGCGAACGCTATTGAGTTCCCGGTTGCTATTTCTAACTGGGGGCGTGTGACGCATGTTGCTATCATGGATGCAGCTACTGGCGGTAACGTTCTGGCTTGGGGTGCTATTCGTAATCCTCAGACGCTTGATGAACGTTCGCGTGATGTAGATGCTGGTGACCAGTTCATCATCCGTGCTCAGACTTCGAGCATTCGTATTACTGACAGCACCACGGTGTAAAAAGTTATTTGAGGTAGGTAGACAATGACACTCATGAATCCTATTAACGGGATGCTTGTCAACACTACCTTGATAAACGCAGGCACCCTTCAGCTTGGTGCTGTTAATGCAGATGTTATTGTCGATCTGCTTACACAAGGTAATGTCATTACGACAACTGATGTAACTGTTAACGCAGTTGCAGAATTTCTAGCTAGCTCAACTGTTCGTCTTCAGTCTCACGAAGTTCCTATGTGGGCTGATGCTTACATGATTAACAGAGATATAGATAAGATTACTCCTATCACAGATGTAGGAACTAATATAGTATCTCGTGTTGTCATGGATGAACTTCCTTTTGATATCATTATCAGAGGTGTTCTAATAGAAGCAGTCACAGACATGGAGGCTATGCAAACTGTAGGTAAGATAGGTGTTACTTCCATTGAAGCGATTACGCATATGGATGACACTGAAGCTGACATCATACAGCGTGCATGGTTCTGTGAAGCTGGGACGGATATGATTGTTCCTGTGGTAATTGGTCAGCTTGGTGCTGTTGAGATTGAAGCTATAGCAGAGTCTAAACCTTGGGCTAATGTTATCTCTGAGAATGCAACAGTCATAGAAGCTAATCATGAATGGCCTGTAGTTGATGTCATAATCAAGGTCGGAGATGCTATCAAGCTTGACGACTGTAACTGTGACTGCCCTGTGTATGGGCCTAATCTTACGTTTCCTCCAGAAGGATGTTCGATAAATGAAAATCAAATTTTCAAACAATGCGTCGACCACACTGTTTAGTGCCGTGACAGTAGGTGATACGCAGATTGTTGTCTCTCCGGGTGGGGGATCTTTGTTCCCTGAACTGACAGATGGCAACTTCTTCATGATTACTGTTGTAGATGCACAAGGTAATCTGGAGATTATGGGTGTTACATCTAGGAATGTAGACACATTTACGGTTAATAGAGCTCAAGAGAATACACCTGCTAGGGCTTTTCCTGAAGGTTCTGTTGTAGAACTTCGTCTTACTGCAGGATCTATTGGGAAGATAGCTTCACAGCTTACTACAGACATTCTTGCTGCTACACAACTTCCACGTGGAATCATCACGATGTGGTCTGGTGCTACCAATGCTGTTCCTTCTGGGTGGGCTTTGTGTGATGGTAATAACGGTACTCCTAATCTTAAAGATAGGTTTATCGTTGGTGCTGGACAAAGTTATGGCGTAGGTAATACTGGTGGTAACTGGACACAGACGCCTTCTGTATGGACTAATGCTGCAGGTACAGGTATTCAGGTAGCAGGTACTGCTATTAATGAATCACAAATGCCTTGGCATACACATAGTGGAAGTGTTGGCAGTGATGCTAGTATACAGGTTCAAGACTCCATACAAAGTAGTAGCGCAGGTGAATGGCTTGCTGACGACTCGTTTGGCTCGATAGGCTGGTCACCTTCTCCTATAAGAAAACCGCTGAAAGAATTTTCTGCTTCTCTGTCTATTAATGGTACTGGTGGTAGCCAACCTCACTACCACGGTGTTACTGATAACGGTCACGCACATACGGCAGCAGCTAGTGCTATTGATGTTCGTCCTCCTTACTACGCACTTGCGTTTATCATGAAACTGTAGGAGTAACATATGGCTATTCTTTTTAAAAACAATGCTGCTTCTATACTTACCTATAAAATGACAGATGTACAAGAAGTACTGTATGTAGCAGATGCTTCTGTGTTTCCTGTTATTGCATCTGACTCAGGTGATACGTTTAAGCTTACACTTGTTGGTGATGATACCTTAGAGATTGTAGAAGCTTTTGACGTATACAATCCAGAAGGTAGACAAGGCTTTAAGATTAGGCGTGCGCAGGAAGGCACTACTGCACAAGCATGGCCTGTAGGTACTCGTGTAGAGATGCGCATCACTGCTGGTGCTCTTCAGTCTTTCTTTAGTACGATTGCTACTACAGAAAAACTGGGTGTGTCTAAGTTGTCTACGTATCAGCAAGCTATTGAAGGTATAGACAACACGACTAACATGACGCCTCGTCGTACAGTTGATGCTATTCACCAGTTCAATACTACAATTGTTGAAACTCCTGTTGTTACTGGTACTACTTCTGTACGTTCTGGTACAACGTATCCTTATACGTTTACTGCGTCAGTGATGGGTGGCTTTGATGATCCTATCGTTGCCTTCTATTATGTAGGTAACCAGACTGGTGAAGAGACATTCATTCGTGTACCTGTAACTACACCTACTACAACGAATGCTACGGCTACTGGTGATGTATCTTTTACTGGTGCTGTTGGTGACGTTATTGTAGTTACTACGTATGCTGAGACTGCATCTGGTAACTTATCTCGGTACGGTACTCTGAATGTTAACATCATTGCTAACAACCCACCGGATATCTCTAAGCTTGTCCATGATGTACCTACTACTGGGTATGCAGGACAGTCCGTAACAGTACATTTCTCTGGCGTTACTGATGCAGATGGTGATGAAGTTAAGTATAGAATTAAAAATCGTGTGAACTGTACGTTCTCTAAGACGAACAATATCGCTGCTGGTGAAGCTGTTACTATCACATGGAACCATCCTGCTAATTATCCTAAGTATGCTCAGAATGCTGCCACTAACGGTGATGCTTCTTTTGTAATAGAGGCTTATGACTTTTTGGGTGGAGCTTCTTCTAAGAAGATTACTTCTGATATTACGTATAGGTGGGATAATTTAGTTCTGCGTGTTACTTCTGGTACTAGTCCACATGTAACAGTTGAATGGGATGCGTTTACATCGCACAACAACAACTATCCTGCACCAAATAGTATAGGTTTTGGTGTTCATTACGCAGATGGTACAAAAATACCGACTGATACTTTTACTAGTTCGTCACCTGAATGGACAACAAGAACAACATCTTTTGATGTACGTTGGAATGAGAAGGTAACTATTGTAGCTTCTATTAGAGACGATGCTTCTGAATCTCTTTCTGATCTTGTTGTCTCTTTAGATCCACGTCCAGAAGTAACTACAGTAGTCACTTTCACTGCTCCTGTATGGACTACGGAACAAGGTCAGACTGTAACTGATAAAGATGCATTCTCTATTGCTTGGACGCAAGGTACTTCTAGTCCTGCTTATACTGTGACAGGACATCATTGTCAAACATCTACAGACCCTAATTTTGGTAGTACTATTAATAGTATAGAAAAAGTTTCTACTACTAATACTAGTACCTTGACAGCTAGTGCTTGGTTTGAATTCGGTAATCCTGCAATAGTTAACTATGTAAGACTCAGAAACTACTGGACTGATCCATCCACAAATAAGAAGTACTACTCGGCATGGTCTTCTCCTTTGTTGCAGGTAAATGGACAGACTGCATCTCTTGATGCAGCTACAATTCTTTCTCCTGCCACTAACTCTATACTTGATCCTTCTATTGTTATTCCAACGACAATTGCTCTTGGTGCAGTAACGGGACAGACTGTAGATAAGATGAAGATCAGTGCCTACTCTGGTATAACTGCTGATCCTTCTTCACAGCAACCTGTGTGGACTAGTGGAGAAGTTGCATACAATTCTTCTTACAACATTCCTGCTAATGCTTTATCATGGAATGGAGTATACAAACTGTTCGTTGACGTGCCCGGTACTATAACTGGTTGGGCACGAGATACAGACGGTGTGGTTATAAGAACTATCATGCATAAGTATACTGGTCAACCTAACCAAACGTATCCTGTTCAAGGTCAGACTAACATTCCTGTTGAGTCTGCTCAGACTTATACTTGGACAAATGCTCCTCGTGTTGGTTCTAACGTTCCTTCATATACTCGTGTAGTTATTTATCGTAAGTCTGATAATGCTGTAGTCTTTACTAAAGAGACAGGCATAGATGCTACTACATGTGTAATCCCTGCTAATACCCTTGCTCATAACACTGAGTATCACTGCCGTATTGACAACTGGTTTGTTGAAGGTGGCCAGCTTGATGCCAATGACATGACTAAGTTCACAAGTAAGACTACTGGGTTTGTAACTTCCTATCCTGCTGTATGGCAAGCCTACCGTTCATCTACAACTTATAGTGTTCCTTATACTGGAACATATGATGTTGTTGCAATCGGTGGTGGTGGTTCTGGCGGTACAGGTTATTCTAGGTTTGACTCTAGTAACCCGCCTATGTTTGTTACCTATACTTATTCCGGTGCTGGCGGTGGTTCTGGTGGTATATCCAGATGGCAAGGAACTATTAATGCTGGTACCAAATTAACTTGTACAATAGGTGCTGGTGGTGCTGCCCAAACTGCTAGCTCTATGGCTGGTATTGCTGGAGGAAGTACCTCTGTAACAGGTGGCCCTGTAAGCGTATCTGCTGGTGGCGGTGGCGGTGGCGGAAAAGATGGGTATGGTGGTTTAAATGCCGTTGGCGGCACCGGTGGTTCTGGTAATTTGCAGAATGGCGGTGCTGGTGGAAAGACTATCTACTGTGACCCCGGCAGAGCAGGTGAAGGTGTTAACTGTTCTGGTGGTGCTGGCTATCCGACGAGTCAGTGTCAAGGTAATAGTTCTGTTGGTGACGCTCCGGGTGGTGGTGCTTGTTCAGCACATGGTGGCTACATTGCCGGTGGCGGGGG
>ERZ779855.938-NODE-938-length-21795-cov-2.605290_pt1 | contig 21795 bp, 21 predicted proteins | sample MGYA00511370_ERZ779855 | MGnify/ENA primary metagenome ERZ779855 (study PRJEB29588, sample SAMEA1967319) | human gut metagenome | biome: human gut; feature: human-associated habitat; material: faeces | place: Denmark | collected 2008/2010 ...
GGTGGGGGCGGCGGTCATGCGTTTGTGAGTGATCCGACTGCACAGCAGGCAGTGCGGTTGGCGATGGAGCTGAAAGCAGTCACGCTGGATGACGGCTGGACGCTGAGGTGGCCGGAGCGGTGGTTGAAGGTAGTCAAGTGCGCGTATGAGAATTGCTATCCATACGAAGCTCGGGCGATGCGGTACTACTACGATGGGCATACAGCAGTGAGGACGGGGGAGCAGTACGGGATGGACCAGAGCACGGTCTATCGTATCCGCGCGGAGTTCCTGCACCTCGCGACGGAGCTGGCGTGTCAGTATGGTCTTGTACGTGTTGTGAGCGATGAGGAGCTGAGAGCATAGATTAGATAGTTGGTCGTGAGAGCGGCCAACTTTTTTCTTTTGAAACTTTGCAAGTTTTGGGGCTGAAAAGCATGGTATTATATAAGCATAGGCTTGCGAAAGTCGAAAGCGTTGAGTAAACTCTCCACGAGTAACAACGGATAAGCCGCAATCGCGGCTTATTGTGCCGATGGTGTACGAGGTATCACGCTGCGTAGCATAGCGCAGAGAAGCGGGTTCAAGTCCCGCAAGGCACTCCAATAGCCAACCCCCCCCATTATGCCGATTCTCTTTCTCAGCGGCATTTGTTAAACCTCCTTTTTATAATTTCTTATCTCTTACACACGCGAGGACCTGCCGTAATCACAGGTCCTCGTCGTGTATCCGGGGTGATTTACGACGGGCAAGAAGCTGACACAGCACGACATACGCAAAATGGAGCGCAAGAAGAAAGAGCAGACGGAGTGGCGCGGGCTGATAAAGCTCGTAGACCTCATCGATATGTGCTTGTATCTCAAGTCGCGCGAGTGGGAAATCGTAGAGCCGCAAGGGGACGAGCTGATACACGCCAGACGCGACGGCATGCAGATTGCGTACAGATGGGATGCAGAGAAGAAGCATATCGTCTGCGGGCGGCATGAGATGGCCCTCGCGTACTGCTACAAGATTTTTTATCGCGACGCATGGGAAGATAATTTGTAAACTTTGCAAGTTTTGTGGCCGATATATGCGATATACTAATAGAGTAAGCTGCTATTGAGATAGCGCGCACCTATTTAGGGTGTATATATGTAAGAACCGAAAGGGACTAGTCAAGTGGCTAGTCTTTTTTCGTGCGCAATGTAAAATTGGAGGGATTTATATGCTGCGAGTGTTTGTGTCACAGCCGATGCGCGATAAGACGAATGAAGAGATCAAGAAAGAGCGTCGTGAAGCAATCGAGCACGTGAAAAAAGAAGTAGGCGAAGATGTAGAAGTAATCGACTCATTCTTTGAAGACGCGCCGCATGATGCAAAGCCGCTGTGGTTCCTCGGAAAGTCATTCGAGCTGCTCAGCTCGGCCGATGTAGTGGTCTTTATCGGCAACTGGCACGACTACCGTGGATGCAAGATGGAGCATGAGGCTGCAAAGCAGTACGGCATCAAAGTCATGTACTTCGACGAGAAGCCGGTGGAGTCTGGCAGCTTCACCGTGGCGGGCGTATGAGCGAAGATATGACGATGCTGTCGCTGATCGCGCTGACAGCTATCTGCGTAGCTGCTACGACGGCGGCGATTATCGCGATGTAGGAGGATGTGAGATGGAATGAAGTACAGAAAGAGGCCTGTCGTGATTGAAGCGTACCAGACGGATAAAGAGATGGTCATCCATACGCTGGAAGGCGATCATCACGCGTCGGTAGGTGATTACATCATCACTGGTGTACACGGTGAGCAGTATCCGTGCAAGCCGGACATCTTCGCAGAAACGTATGAGCCGGTGGAGGATGTATGATAGCTTCTTGTGTGGCGTGCGTGATGGCGGCTATCATCGTCGCAGTGTAGGAGGATGTGAGATGAATGAGCAGCAAGAAAGTGGGTAGGCGCGGAAAGTACGAGGATTGGCTTACTGAGGACGGCCTGCTTAAGGTGCAGGGATGGGCGCGCGACGGGCTCAGCAATGAGCAGATTGCGCATAACATCGGCATCAACAAAGACACGCTATACGAATGGCAGAAACGCTTCTCCGATTTTTCCGACGCTCTTAAAAAGGGCAAAGAAGTTGTTGATCGCGAAGTCGAGAATGCACTGCTTAAGCGTGCGATGGGCTACGAGTACGATGAAGTCACGCAGGAGCCGGTCACAGACAAGGATACAGGCATCACAGAGATGCGCGTAACGAAGCGCGTGACGAAGCAGATTGTACCGGACGTAACGGCACAGATATTCTGGCTCAAGAATCGTAAGCCGAACGAGTTCCGCGACAAGCGTGATGTGGATCTCTCCGGTCACGTAGAACTGCCGGTCGTCTTGCGTGATGACATCGGGATTGATGACAAATGAGCGCGATGAGACGCCGAGAGATATCTCTCTCAGATGTGGTCGGCGGCGGATATGAAGAATTTTGGCGTACTTGTGTGCGCTATGCTGTTTTAAAGGGCAGCCGTGCGAGCAAGAAATCGACAACGGCGGCACTCAAGATCATCACGCGCATGATGCAGTATCCACTTGCGAATACGCTCGTCGTGCGCAAGACGGCCAGCACGCTCAAAGACTCGTGCTTCGCGCAGCTGAGGTGGGCGATACATCGCCTTGGGGTAGACAAATACTGGAAATATCGCGTGTCTCCGCTGGAGCTTGAGTATATCCCGACCGGGCAGAAGATACTTTTTCGCGGCATGGATGACAGCATGAAGATCACGTCTATCACCGTGCCACGCGGTATTTTGTGCTGGGCATGGCTTGAAGAAGCATACGAGTGCGACGAAGAGGACTTCAAGTATCTCGATGAGTCGCTTCGAGGCGAGCTGCCAGAAGGCTACTATTTTCAGTGGATTATCACGTTTAACCCTTGGGACTCGTCTAGCTGGCTGAAAGCACGCTTCTTCGACGCGCCGCATGACAATGTACTGGCGATGACTACTACGTACAAATGTAATGAGTGGTTGTCGCCGGAGTCTTTGGCGATGTTTGAGGAGATGCGCAAGACGGACCCGGAGCGCTACAGGGTTGCCGGGCTCGGCGATTGGGGCTTGGCAGCTGGGCAGTTCTTCAAGTCGTGGCGCAGTGATCTTCACGTTATCGAGCCGTTCGAGATACCCGGCACGTGGATGCGGTTCCGCTCGATGGACTGGGGCAGCACGCATCCCTACGCCTGTCTGTGGTGGGCGGTTGATTACGACGGCAATATGTACTGCTACAGAGAGCTGTACGGCTGGGGCGGCAAGCCGAATGTCGGCACAGAGGAGACAGCAAAGCAGGTTGGCGAGCGTATCATCAAGCTGGAGAAGCGCGATGAGGATGTAATGTATGGTGTACTCGATAGTGCGTGTTGGGCAAAGACCGGTGTCACGGGGCCGACGATAGCGGAGGAGCTGAACGATGTGCTCTTCTCACATCGTCTGGTGACGTTCGGCAAATGCTCGAAGGGGCGCGTCGAGGGCGCCAATGCATTCAAACAGCGGCTGATCGGGCGCAAGGGAAAGGACGGCAAGCGCAAACCCGCCATCTATTTCTTCGCGTCTTGCATCCACTCTATCCGTACAATACCAATGCTCGGCTACGACAAACACAATCCCGAGACGTACGACACAACGGCAGAGGATCACATCATGGATGCCGTTGCCTACGCATGTCTCAGCCGCCCGTGGTCGCCGGAGGAACCCGAGCCGGAGAAGCCGCGTGACAGGTGGCGCAGGGAGCATAAGCCAAGCGTTTGGACCGTGTAATGTACATGGTGCAAGGACATAAACCAAACATAGTATCAAAAATCCCCGGGGAAATACTTTCCCGTGTACAGTGTGAAAAGACATTGAAGGTGGTGAGAGAATGAGCGATGAGAATACGGAAGCCGAGGCGTTGCAGCAGGATACGCAAATCGGCAAGTTCCGGCAATGGTTCCGCGAGGCTGTAGACGCGGCGGCGGACTGGCGCGATGAAGCACGCGAGGACTATGAGTTTGTCGCGGGCAAGCAGTGGACGGATAACGACAAGGATGCACTGGAAGCGTCCGGCCGCCCGGCTATCACGATCAATCGCATCAAGCCGCTTATCAATGTCTTGTCCGGCTATCAGCGGCTCAACCGCTACGATATCGACTTCCTGCCACGCACGAGCGACGATATCAATATCTGTCAGGTGCGCAAGGGCATCACGAAGTACATATTGGATGAGTGCGGATATGACGGCGAAGAGTCGGCGGCTTTTCTCGATGCGGCTATCGGTGGCCTCGGCTGGCTGGAAGTCGGCTACAAATTCCGCGACGACATGCTCGATGGTGAGGCGTTTGTCAAGCGCGAGGATCCTTTCGGCGTCTACGTAGACCCGGAAGCGCACAAACTGGATTTCTCCGATGCAAAGTACATCTGCCGCGCGAAGTGGGTGGACAAGGACGAGCTGGAGGAGATTTATCCAGAGCACAAGGGCGATATTGAGGCGCAGTACGCTGTCTACGACTCCGCTGAGTTGGAGGACGGGCGGCAAGAGGACCCGCTCTGGTACAAGAAGGAGCTGCAAAAAGTCAGGCTCGTCGAGTGCTGGTACAAGGTAAAAGAGCGCCAATCGCTCTACATCCTGTCGGATGGCACGACGGTGGCGCAGCCTGATGTGACGCCGGAGATGATTCTGAGCGGACTTATCGAGGGCGAGCGCACAGTCATGATTACAAAAGTGCGTGTTGCGGCATTCTGCGACCGCATCTTGCTCGAAGATATGGAAAGCCCATATCAGCACGGCGAATTCCCTCTCGTACCAATCACGTGCTACTACTTCGGAGAGGACGACCTGCCAGCCGGATTCGTGCGTGACCTCAAGGACCCGCAGCGCGAGATTAATAAGCGGCGCATCCAGACGTTGCACATCCTAAATACGTCTGGCAACGGCGGCGGCTGGATGGAAGCCGATGCGATGACGCCGGAGCAGAAAAGCGACTTCAAACGCAACGGCAACGTGCCGGGCCACTTCTCAGAGGTCCGCCCGGGTGCAATCGCACAGGGCAAGATCATGGAACGCAATGTGCAGCAGCCACCTGCTGCAGTCATTCAAGCTGAGGGACAGGCTACGGCGGACCTTACTGCAATCAGTGGCATCAACGAAGCATTGATGGGTACGGATATCCCGTCGAGCTCGTCTGGCCGTGCAATCGAGCTGAAGCAGAAACAGGCTATCACGCACATCGCGCCGATGTTTGACCATCTTCGTGACGCCAAGAAGAAGGTGGCCTACCTCTTGTGGGGAAAGCGTGGGTACAAAGGTGTTATCCCGCAGTTCTACACGGAGGACAAGGTTTATCGCGTTGAGGGCACGAATGGCCAGCAGTTTATCCGCGTCAATCAGCAGGTCATCCAGACGGACCCGCTCGGTAACGCTATCCATGCTACGCTCAACGACTTGTCGCAGGGCGAGTTCGATATCGTCGTTAGTGATACACAGGCAAGCACGACACAGCGACAGGCACAGATGTGGGGCCTCGTCGATGCGGTCAAGAACCTCGGCGTGCCAGGCGATATGATCTTCGACATCATCATCGACCTCTCAGACCTGCCGAACAAAGAGGATATCAAGCAGCGTTGGCAGCAGCGTCAGCAGGCGCAGCAGCAGACTGCACAGCAGCAGATGCAGCTTGAGATGATTAAGAACCAAAACATGAACCAGAGTATCGCGTTCAAAGACGCGCCGCTCCCGATTCAGTTTGCGATGGCGGCGAAGCAGGGGCTTATTGACCCGCAGATTGCGCAGTATGCCGTCAATGTTATGGTGCAGCAGATGTTCCCGCAGCTCGCTCAGCAGATGCAGGCGCAGGCCGCACAACAGCAGCAGGCACAGGCGATGCAGCAACAGCAGCTCGCACAAGCGATGCAACAGCAGCAACAGTCTCAGCAGCCACAGGCGGGCGGTAATGCGATGACGCAGGCCGCAATGCAGAGTCTTATGGCTGGGCAGGGGCCTGCGATGTAAAGGAGAGATGAGACATGGCAACGCGCATGGTGCGCAAGACCGTGCCGGAGGCTGATACGCCAAAGGCACCAATGCCGGACACACCGGCAAAAGATAAGGCTGAGGACTTCAACCAGCATTGCATTGACCTCGGCATCAAGATTTGTGACGACGTAATGCACGGCAATGCGGGCGACCGTTACAAAGCCGTGGATGCAATCGTCGCACTCTACAACGTAGTTAAATGAGCGCATTGCGCTTTATTTATATTTTTCGAGCCGCCATCGACAAGGGCGTACTCGTCACCGCACGTTAACGGAAAGGAGCCATAGACATGGACAACAACGACGAAAAGATTGTAGTGGACGAAGCACAGGACGCAGTAGAAGAGCAGCAGGAGCAGAAGGAAGCGATTCCCGACGAGCTGGCAGGGCTGTCTGAGGACACCGCCCGCGAGATCATGCAGGAAGCTGGTCAGGACGAGAACACGGAAGACGAAGGAGAGGAACAGGGCAATGCACCTGACGAGTCTCACGCTGAACAGGACAGCGACAACAAACCTGTAGAAGAGGCAGCACCTCTCCCAAACACCAAGATTCCGTATGCTCGCTTCAAGCAGGAAGTGGATAAGCGCAGACAGCTGGAAGAGCGGCTTGCCGCACTGGAAGCCCAGCAGAAGCAGGCAAAGCCCACCGGCAATGTCCAGCAGGAACAGCCGCAGGCACCGGCACAGGAGGTACAGCAGCCACCTGCACCGCAGCTCAGATTTACACCAGATGTGCAGAAAGCATTTGACGCTACCGTCGACAAGCAGGCCATGACTATGACGGGGCTGAGCAAAGATGACGTTGACGCCATGGAATACATGGACGACGACGATCCGCGTAAGACGCAGTATCAGACTGCAAGGAAGTATGCAGAAGTAGCTATCATGCAGCAGATTTACGCAGCACAGCAGGAGCAGCAGAGACGCACTAGGGTATTCCTCGATAACCACAAGAAGAATATCGATGGTTACAATACTTTTGCACAGCAGGAGATGCAGGAGCCGGACTTCGAGCAGACAAAGGATTTCGCGACGAATGAGTTCTTCGAGAGCTTACCGGCATCCCAGCAGCCTGTCATTGCAGGGGCGTACGCTCGTATCGAGCGACAGACTGCGAACATCATGCTCATTCAGAACTATTTCAAGAGCGCAAAGGCGGCATACAGGAAGAAGAATCCTGCTCAGGCCGCCCGCAAGAACACGACGAAGCAGAAGATGAAGCAGGCAGTGAGTATGCCTCGCGCAGGACAGGTTGACGGTACGTCTGGCTACAGTGGCGCCGTCACTGGCGAGACGCTTGCAGAGATGATGCGGACTACACCGTGGGGCGATATCCCCGAGCAGTACCGTAGCATGATTCTCTCAACGGCGACGCCAGCAAAATAATCCTGCGTGGCCTCATGGCCCGAAAGGATGAACAGAAATGGCAAATACTACTATCACGATTGCGCCGGAGCTTGTACAGCAGGCATGGGCAAAAGACACGTGGAAGGCTGGTGTAGAGCAGACTTTCTTTGATAAGTTTACTGGCACCAGCGCAGATTCGATTGTGCAGGTGCGCACGGAGCTTCAGAAGGGCGACGGCGATACCATCAATATCCCGCTGCTGATGAAGCTCAAAGGGGAGGGCGTCACTGGCGATAATCAGCTGGAAGGCAACGAGGAAGCGCTGATTTACCGTAACTTCAAGGTTACGATTGACCAGCTCCGTCATGCCGTTCGCCTTCAGGGCAAGATGGATGAAAAGAAAACGCAGATCAATATGCGCAAAGACGCGAAGATGGCGCTGTCTTACTGGCTGGCCAATACCATCGACGGCAAGATTTTCAAGGCACTCTCGACGGACCCGACGAAAGACCGCGTATGCTTTGCGGGCGGTAAGTCGTCTGAGAATGCAATCACAGCTGATGATAAGTTCACGGCGGACATTATCGGTAAAGCTAAGCGTATTGCTATGGCCGATAAGAATACGATGATCCGTCCGGTCAAGGTCAACGGCCACGACACCTATGTGCTTGTCATTGACCAGTACCAGGCGCGTGACCTGATGGCCGACGAAAAATGGCTTAACGCGCAGCAGTATGCGAATGTTCGTGGTGAGAAGAACCCGATCTTCTCCGGCGCACTCGGCATGTACGATGGTGTCGTTGTCCATCAGAGCAACGATATCATTCGCGAAGCAAAGGGCGCAACGGACACGCTGACGTCCCATGCACTCTTCCTTGGTGCGCAGGCCGCAGTCCTGGCCGTAGGCGACAATCCGACTTGGAATGAGGATGACTTTGATTACCACAATCAGGTTGGCTTCGAGTTTGGCCGCATTTTCGGCATTGCAAAGACGCAGTTCAAGTTCGACGGCACGAACCTGACGGACTTTGGCTGTGTTAACGTCATCACGTCGTCGGTAGCAGATTAAGATATGGATTCATGGGCAGGAGTGATTAGGCTCCTGCCTTTTTGTTTGAAGGTGGTGAGACTGTGCTGACAGCAAGCAATATCATTGAAAAAGTGCGATGGAATGTCAACGATCAGCAGGAGACAGGGTTTTCAGATGAGATGTTGTTGGGGTTCATCAATGACGGCATCCGGCTCTTGCGCCGGACAATCATGGACACAAATCCAGATTTGCTTCAGGACTATGACTACATCGGCACTCTGCCAGCTGGCGTGCCCCGCATTGCACTTACAGATGCATCGTCCGTGACGGTACGGCTCTCTCGCGTCATCGAGGTGCGCGTGGGCGGCAAGGCGATTCCGAGCGAGGACAGGCGCAGGATTCGCGACTTGAGCCGAACAGGTTTGCCGATATGTTACTACGTAATCGGCAACAGCACGCTCGGCGTTTATCCGGTGCCGGACGAGGATATGGATATCGAGGTTGTCGGCATCGAAGACCAAGAGTTGCTGACAAGTATGCAGGATGTTTCTCCGTTTCCGAACGAGTTGGACGACTTCCTCGTCGAGTATGTCGGCATCCGTGCGAAGTTCACGGACGAGTTTGACCAGTCTCAGGAATCGCAGCTATTTGCACAAATCACGCAGCAGATTGAGGCGTATGCGCTCAACATGCTTCCGTCTGGCGTTACGGTCAATGGTGTGTGGGACAGGCCAAGAATCCGCAGGGACTACGGAAGGACTGAGATTCTATGAGGATTTCAAGCGAACATGCAAACCAGCAGACAGTAAGATTCTCGGACTTCTCAGGTGGCTTGAATACGACGGACGCGCCGGAAAGTATCGCGGAAAACGAACTGTCACGTTCCATCAATGTTGAGATATACAACGGACAGCTCAAGACGGTGGCAGGAGACCGCGCCGTATACAAGTCGTCTGACATATCATTCAACAACATCATCTACGATGCAATCGAGTCTAAGATGCTCCTCACGGATACAGACAGGAATGTCTACTTGCTTGAAGACGGAACGCTCACAAGTAAAGGGACGCTGACTGGTAAGTCGGAAGTCCAGTACGCAGCATGGGAAGACGGAGTCCTCATTGCTTCGGGCGGCAAGCTCCAGTATTATCACGGTGGCATGCTTGAGACGATTGCCAATGCACCGGATGTATGTCGCGGTGCATTCATCAAGCAGGGTCGCGTGTGGACATTCTACGACGATGTGCTGAAATGCTCCGCCATAGGTGATGAAACAGCCTGGACAAATGACTCAAATGATTCTAGCTCTTCTCAGTGGCTGCAAGTCGGCTATAAGGATGGCGGTAAGATTGTCGGCGTCTGCTCACTGTCGTCGGATATCTTGATCTTCAAGGATAACCACCACGCTTATCATCTAGCTGGGGCTTTCCCAAACTGGACATTATCTGAGATAGGCAGGCAGATTGACTGCAAGAGCTATCACGCTTGCGTCGCACTCGGCAACAGCACGTTGGCTCTTGGGCGGGCGAAGATGCAGGCTGTTAGTGTCACCGACGATTACGGCGACATGATGGCAAGAGATATCAGCCAGAAGATTTATCGGGATATCATAAGCCTGCCGACGGTGCGCCTGCGGTACCTGCCAAGCCTCAACCAAGTATGGTTACTGGGCGGCACGAGGTCGTTTTTATTTCTCGATGCAAACACAGGTGGGTGGTTCACGCGCAAATACAACGACTACGTAATGGATGCAGTAGAAGCGGACGGCTCCATCTATTTCTTGAAGCATGACGGTTTGTACGTACTTGATGCGTCTTTGCAGAGTGACGATGGCAATACTATGCTATGGCGTTTTAAGCCAAAGACGCTGGTGTCAGATAATAACTATCTGATAAAGCGTGTTCGTATTGATACGACGCCTTTTCATGTAAGCTATGCTAGTGAAGCGCTGTATGTAGGACGTGTAAGACTAAGTATTACGCAACCAGAGAGTGCAGAATGTATTTATGAGAATTCGGGGACCATATACAACAGTGAGCTAGGCGTACTCGCAATACAATCAAGGGCTTTGGAGACAAACACGGAAGAGGTGTATCTTAGCCCAGAAGAACTTCTTGATAGTGAGTTACCTCTTGTCTTGCAAAGCACATACCGGTCGGAGACGAGATGTGTGGACCGCGAAAAAAGCATCCACACATCGGCCTACGGGAGTGGAGGCGTCACTGTATTCAATTCGATAGCTTTTGACATAGTAGAGGTGTAATGATGGCAAAACTAACTGAGAAAAATATACTGGACTATCGTCTAGGCGGCGATAAACTAAGCGACTTTGCTTTGAAATATATGGCTGAGATCCCGAGAATCTACCAGTTCTTGAATAACATCAGGACGCATGACTCGGTAGGCACGGAGCAGGTGGAGCCGGAACCGTATCAGATTAAGGTTGAAGATGATAAATTTTATGTCCGCAACAAGGCCAACGATGCGTGGCTGTACCTTTTCGACGTCGCAAAGAACGGCGGTATGCGGTCTGACTCGTTCGGCAAGCAGTCTGCTGGCAGTATCTCTAGCCGCCCGCAGGTCGGCAATACGTCTGGTGATGTGTACTGGGACACGGATAATGGTCGTGTCTATATGTGGCAGTCTGATGCATGGCACCTTATCTTGAGCCTGCATATCGATGACCTCATCGGCCATGATGACGTGCTGACGAAATCCGATCTGTCTGTCCCCGAAACGGGAGCGTTGGCGACCGCACCAAATAAGCTTGTGCCACTCAATGCCAATGGTGTCCTGCCCGTCAATGTGTCGGGCAACGCGGGGCAGCTTGCCGGGGTTAATGTGCAGATCAACAAGCTGCAAGATGGACAGGTACTCACTTTCCGCACGGCGTCGAATGTGTGGCGCAATGAGGATAAAGGCGTCGTCGGCGCGGGCAAGGCGCTCGCCATCAAAGACGGCGATACGCTTCTGGCTGAATTCTCTGGCGATGAAGCGGTCGAATTTGATACGGGGCGCACCGCGCATGAGAATGACGAAAATGCTCACGCCAAGGCTTTTGCAAAGCATAATACGTCAGCAGATGCTCACGCCAATATCTTCGAGAAAGTACAGAGCATCGCGGCGGCCCATATGTACAATTTCTACTATCGGAGCGGTCAGTTCCATACCGATGCAGCTACGCGTACTGCACTGGTGTCTCCTACGTACATCCTCGTCAATGTAGGTGGTAATGGCTATGAGTCAAAGGCAGCTATCACGCTGGATATCTCTAAGGATGCCGCGTGGGATACAGCTGCGCAGGAGTGGCAAGCCTCGCACGCTTATGCGGTCGGCGATGTGGTCTATCCTACATCCGGGCATACGACATACTATTACCGATGCATAACGGCAGGTACAAGCTCTACACTCACGCCGTCTTTCCCGACTACGCTCGGCAGCACGTACAACGATGGCAATGTTGTTTGGGAATGCCAGCTTGACTACACGCAGGCTGTGAACCGTAAGGGCAAGGACTTCTATGTCTATGCCTGCGCCGACGGCGATGCGCTGAAGCTGGTTGTGTCGCCGAACAGTACTGTACCGACAAAGTACACAGCAGACAGCTCTCGCAAGATTGGCGGCTTCCATTGCCTGTGCGCGGACGTCGGTACGATCAGCGGCCATGCGTTATCGGGCTACGTCGCTGGCGATATCCTGCCTGCATCGGTCTGGGATTTGAAGTTCCGTGCCACATCCGAGAATGAGGGTATGGTATGGGACGGCAGTCAGTGGGTCGATATCTATCTTGATTCGTGGAACGGCTCAAGCCTCGTGTCCGCATATGGCGGCGTCGTAGCGGATGGTTACAGCACAAAACCTTTTCACGGTGAGCTTTTCGTCGAGGAGTTTGCGAAGGTAAAGAAGCATCTGATTTCGCGCGACCAGTATGTCGCATTTGCGAAGGGTTCCAACGAGAAAACGAACATCAAGGGGTCGGCTGACGCGAATACGACGGGCGGCCATGTAGATACAGCAGGCAGGCGCATGATCTCAAATATCGGCTGCGAAGACTGCTGTGGCTGGATGTGGCAATGGACGTCTGATATAAGCGGCCACCCAAATGCATCTGCGAGCAACAGCGATATGCCTGGCGCTGTCGGGCAGACGTCCAGCTCCGAAGGCGACCATTGGCTTATCGGGTATGGATGGCAAGATGATGGACGCAGTGTCGCAAACATCAATATTGACGGCTCTACAAACATCTACGGTCATTCTTATGGCGCGCTGTCCCGTGCTCTTGTCGGCGGTGGGTGGGTCGACGGGTCGTCTTGCGGTTCGCGCTCGGTCTTTCTGGATCTCTTGTCGTCTTTCCGGAGTGGCGACCGCGCGGGGCGGGGTGCGTCTGAGCCGAGGGCCGCTATCCTCTAGTCGCGTGGCCCGGCGGGACGCCGGGTCGCAGGTCGAGCGGCTTGATTTTTTGATTTTATCAATTTGTCTGTAATCGTCCATCTGGACTTTTTATAGAGGGCTTATGCACCGCCCGTGCTATTGTCGGCGGTAAGTGGGACGACAGGTCGTTTTGCGGTTCGCGCTCGGTCAATCTGAATAACTTGTCGTCTAACCGGAATGACGACAACGCGGGGCAGGGCACGTCTGATACGGGAGATAAAAAGCGTCTAGCCAAACATCCCTCGGCTGGGTGCATGAGCCTTGGCATAGCCAAAATACACAACGGGAGACGGGGCGGGCTAGTGTAGCCCTTGGCGAACGTCCGCCCCATTAAGGTGAAACTATGAAACGATATGGTGATTTCTTTACAAAGATAGTTGATATGGAAAATCTACATGAAGCTTACTGTAAGGCGTCCAAAGGGAAGCACTGGCAGCGGAATGTCCGAACGTATGACGCGGACCCGATACCGTGGCTGATGAAGCTGAAGGAATTGCTGGAGCAGGGGGCATTCCATACCGCGTCCTACACGACGAAGCAGATTTATGAGCCGAAAGAGCGGACCATCTACATCCTGCCATTTTACCCGGACCGCATCGTGCATCATGCGGTCATGAACGTGCTGGAGCCAGTCTTTGACAAGCTCATGATCTACGACAGCTATTCATGCAGGAAAGGGAAAGGGCAGCACGCAGGAAGCAGACGTTGCATGGAGATGGTGCGGCATAATCGTTACTGCCTCAAGTGCGATATCAGCAAGTTCTATCCATCTGTGAATCACGAGGTGCTGAAAAAGATATTGCGCCACAAGCTCAAAGACAAAAGACTCCTGGCCTTGCTGGATGATGTGATTGACAGTACGCACACGGACACGAATGTGCCAATCGGCAACTACTTGTCACAGTGGTTCGGCAATCTTTATATGAATGAGCTGGATACCTACACCAAGCAGCATTGGCATATCCGCGACTACATACGGTACTGCGATGATTTCTGCTTCTTCTCGAATGACAAAGACGAGCTGCGGAAGATTCGCGCAGAGTTGCCCGGTTATCTTGCTAACACACTGAAATTGAAGCTCAGCAAATGCCAGCTTTTCCCGACAGCTCAGGGCGTGGATTTTCTTGGATATCGTCATTTTCCCCGATATATCCTTGTGCGCAAGAAAACGGCGGCGCGCATCCGCAGGCACCTCCGTGAGGTGATGCATCTCCTGAAACAAGGCCGCATATCGCAGGAAACAGCAAAGGCGAAAGTGGCCAGCGCAAGGGGATGGGTACAGCACGCCAACGCGCATCATTACGCCGTTGCTAACCATATCGATGAGCTTTGGGAAGAGGTGAGCGGCTATGCATAGATTCAGCGATTTCGCCAAGGAAGAGAAAGGGATGGAAGGGGATAAGGTGAGCATCAGCGAGCTTTTCAACCAGACCATCGTCGTGCTGGCTTATCGGAAATTCGAGTCGCGAGCCGTAAAGGGAAAGACCTGCGTCGAGATCCAATTCAAGCTGGATGATAAGATTGGCGTCACCTTTACCAACAGTTCCGTCCTCGAACGGCAGCTAGACACATTCAAGGACATGATGCCTTTTGAGGCATCCATCAAGAAAATCCATAATTACTACACGTTCACGTGAGGAGGCACAAGCATGGTAGGATATCCGCATACACTGAACACGAGAGAAGATTATCTTTTCGTGAAAGCCAATTTCCCGAAAGAGAAATGGCAGGGAGACTTCCAGGACTTACTCGACAGTATGTACCAGTGGTATAACGTCGGCACGATTGCCGACGAGTCGGCGGGTGTGTCGGATGATACGCATAAGATTGTCATCGACGAAGACCGCAATACCGGTACGAAGACATATTACCAGTACGAGAAAAAGATGGACGAGCATTGCAAGCTCTTGCGCTTGGGCTTCACGGAAGCAGAAGTAAAGGCGGCACTGTCATGACGCGGACGTTTGAGGAATGGATTCGCATTTACGAGGATAAGACTCACAATCCATTCCGAAGGCACGAAGGCTTTTCGCTGATCTTCTTCCTGGAACGAGGCTTCTGCGAGGTTGCGTTTGAACCGAAGACGCAGATGGTCATGGCATATCAGCTATGCGGCGATGGCCGATTCTGGAAGCGTGTCATGGATTCAATGGCTATCGTCTCAGGCTATAGCCATTGCGGGGCTATCTGCATCCGACACATCAAGCCGTACATTCGCTTCTTTGGCTTTCGCGTCGTGAAGGAAGAACAAACAACTGACGGTGTGCCAATCTACTATTGCGAGAACGCAGATGGCGAGAAAGCTCGATGCGCACCGGCATGGAAAGATACAGACGGCTATGCATACTACGTGACTTGGGAGGTGAAAGCATGGCAGACAAACAGCCAGCACAATCGGACGGATTAGAATATGTACCGCAGGAAATACGTGACCTCTTAAACAACTACCAGAACAACCCAAACAGTTACTCTGACAGACAAGCTATCTTCACGAAGCTCTATGGCAATGGCGGCGACCAGCGGAAACTGGCCGAGGCGATGGCTGTGAACGGAAACGCCGAAGGGTACCAGGGCTTGGCAAATCAGCTCAAACTTGCCTATCAGCCAGCAGGTGAGGACTCGATGCGGCAAGCACTCGCACGCAATCTATCCGACAAGAAGAACAAGTCCGTTCCAAATCTCAACGCCGTCGAGAACGGCGATACATCACAGCAGCAATCGACACAACCAAACTCAGCATGGAACGCGGCGGGAATCTATGGTAATCTCCCACAGAATCAGAATAGTGCTTTGTCGTTCCTCATGAAATAAGGAGGCAAGTAATGGGATTCCTTCACACAGGAAAAATCATCAGCCCCGACATGCGATCACTAGATGATCGCGTTTACCGCAGATATTTCCGGCACTGTCGTTTCAAGGGCGGCGGCAGTACGACGGTCAACAACACATCGACATACACACCGACAGAATACGAACTTCAGTTACAGAAAGCGCAAGCACAATATGCCAATGCTATATCGCCAAACAGCTTGTGGTTGAATGACACGGCCCGCAACATCTTGCAGAATTCTATCGGCGCAGTACAGGTTGACTTCAATGGTCTGAACAATGCGGCGCAGAGTCAAATCAATCAGGCACAGCAGGGCTACAACAACTTGGCACAGGGAAAACTACCTGAGGCTTACTTGCAGAACATGCAGGACGCTATCCAGAGCGGCGTACAGAACAGCTATGGTAAGTTGCTCAACTGGTCGGCGCAGAATGGCGTTCTGAATAGCTCGGTCACGTCACAGGGGCTCAATGATATCAGCAAGAATGTGTCTGATACAATGGCACAGAACTATAACAATAATATCAGCCAGCTCAGCAACATCTATGGCAATCAGATTAACAGCGCGACGAGCGGTATCACAACGGCGGCGGCAGCACAGGAGGCAGCACAGCAACCAGCGCTTAACCTCTGGAACGCATCGCTCGGACTTAATGGCAGCACGACAAGCGCACTTGCGGCGGCTGCTGGCAAAGGCACAACTACCTCTTCTAGCACGCAGCGGACGAGTGGCGGAGGCGGCTTGCTTTCCGGCCTGATGGGAGGTCTGCTGTAATGGATGCTCAGTTACTCGGATTCCCCGACCAGAGTGAGGAACTGTACAAGAAGCTTCTCGCGCAGCAGGGGAACAATACATTGCAGAATGGCCTGCTCGGGTCTGTACCTACGCAGAATGTTACACAGGTTCCTACGCAGGTACAGGCGTCAAACATCAATCTGCCGAACGCTAGCGGCGTCGCGCAGAGTATGGCATCCCTCGGCTCTCAGCAACAGGCGCAAGCAATGAGCGGCAAGAACGCACTCATGAACCAGCGCGATTCGCAGATGCAGTCAACAACGGCGCAGGCCACACAAGGGGCGCAGGCCGCTCAAGCTCAACAGGCAGCCCAGCAACAGCAGCTTCTCAAGCTCGCCATGATGCTATTCAGCGGTGGTGGCTCGGGCGCAGGAACGTGAGGTGATAGGAATGGCAACAAATTACTTGAATGGAAATGCCGGATGGCAGATCAATAATGCCAGCGGCATGGCAGAACGGAACCAGAAGGACGCGACGACGTGGCAGAAGATGATTCAGATGCTTAACGCATCGCGCACGACAGACCCCGGCACAATGGTTGGCTTTGCACTTGGCAAGCTCTTGCGCGGAAGCTATGACCATATGATTGGCGCGAAGAACCGCGACGCGGCGGCAAAGGCGTCTAATGAGTATTTCGGCGATGGCTATGGCGGCTATGGTGGCGGCACAGGTGCGCCACAGTATGTGCGCGTCGGCTTCGACCCGAATAACAGTATCAGTATTGGCACGACACCAGACCGTAGTATCGCGTTCGGTCAGGAGACAAAAACAACGCCGACGAGCAAGATGCAAGCATACCAGGCCAGTGCGCCCGGCATGGGGTATGCATCAGAACAGTACCAGAGAGTATTGAATAACACGGCCAGCAACGCACAGCTCCGTCAGGGGCTTCTCGGCGCGTTGCAGAAGTCTCAGCAGAACGACCCGCTCTACTACATCAACAAGCTCGGCAATCCGAACGCGACGTTCTTTTAAGGAGGTATAAGAATGGCTGGTGGGCTTTTCACGATCAATACAAATCCATACAGCCGCGATAATGGGGCACGACTCGTGCCCTTTTTGTCGCAAGTGCAGGAACCTACTCCTGACCAACAGGCAGCTATTGCGGCAGGATTACAGACGGGACTCTTGGGCGGTACGGAGAAACAGGCACAGGCGGCGGCTGACGTAGCGCAGAACACGGTGAAGCAGGTGCAGCAGTCTCAGCAGGCACAGCAGAATGACCCGGTAAAATGGGCGGCTCAGCAGAACCGTAACGAGCTGATCCAGCGTGCCCTCTCCATGCAGGACGCATCGCCGGACCAGATGCGAGAACGCGACGTGCTCTACCCTCTCCCTATCGGAAATGGCAGGTGGGACTCCGGCAATATCTATCAGCGCCCATTCGTCAAGAACGACGACGGCACGACGAGCACGATGGTCTCGCAGGTGTTCACGGATGATAACGGCAACCACGTCATCATGAACGTCACGCCTGACGGGAAGATTCTCTCGGACGAGGATGCGCAGAAGCGTTACTACGAGGTGGGTGACAACGGTGTCGCGACGTTCGATAATCTCGACGATGCGCTCAAGTTCGATAATGCGCTGCACCCGCGCGAGGTCCAGCGCCTCAAGTATCAGAACGACCCTGCCGCTTTACAGCAGTACGCCTATGACTTGGAACGTGCCGATCATCCAGAATGGTTCGACCAGAGCGGCGCGTATATCGGCCAGCAGGCGCAACAGGCACAGCCTCAGACGGCGGCTGACGCAGTGACGCAGGCAACCTTGCAGGGAGCGGCAAAGGAACAGGCACAGGCACAGCAGCAGTATTCTATCCCGTTGCAGCAGGGTTCCCTCATTTCCGGCCTGCTCACGAATCCAACACCGACGATGGTCGATATCCCCGTCGCACAGGCTCGACAGAGTATCCCCGTGCAGGGAACACAGGATATGGCACAGGGACAGCGGCTCAGCGCGCTCGGGCGTGACCTCGCGAACCAGCTTATCCGTGCAAAGCAGATGTATGCTAAGGCTCAGAAGGCCGGGAGCCAGCAAGGGATGGATGCGGCACATGCCGCCGCTCTCTCCATTCGCCAGAGCGCGGCGGCGGCTGGCATCGACCTCTCAGGCTTCGGCGCAGACAACACACAGCAGGACGCGGCACAGAATTTGCAGGATGACTACTACCGTGGCATCCAGAACGCGCTGTATGGCAATCTTGATGTTACGTCGGATGACTACTACAACCGCATCTATCAGGGACTCCGACAGCGCGGTTACAACGAGGATGTCTCCCGCAACGAAGCGGCGCGCCGTGCTGGCATCTATCAGGCACAGCGCATGTCTCAGTTGACGGACGCTCTTTACCAGTATGGACTCTCACCGCGCGGCAGTATCAACCAGATTGGCACGCGCCTGCTCGCGATGATGAGTGACGAGAACGCGAACAAGGCAAACTACTACGCGAACATGTTCGCTGGCCCGAAGCAGGACTATGCGTTTGACCGCCAGCAGGATACGGCCACGGCGCAGCAGGCATACAAGGAAAAGAACATGGCGACGAAGCAGGGCTATGACTTGCAGCAGATGCAGTACAAGACGCAACTGACAGAACATCTCAGAGAAATCGAGGGCAAGATCAAGATGGCTGAACAGTCGCATGAGTACGGTCTCAAGGCTCAGCTCGAAGCGGAGAAGGGACAGATCAAGGCAGCTCTTGCGAATATCAATGGCCGATGGGGCGTTGCAAAAGCACAGGCTTCCGGCAAAGGCGGCGGCAGTAATTCATCTTCCGGCGATAACCTCAACAGTACAGAGGCTCTTCATGTTATCACGAAGCTCATTGCCGAGAACCATAGCCCGAGCTACATCTACACGTACATGATGGATTCGCCGGGCGCCAATGTAAGCGATACCGAATTCCAGTATTATTGGAACCTGCCATCGGTACAGCAGTATTTCCACGCGGTGCAGGGCGCGGATGCGGACCCGAGTTACAGCTACATTGACAGCAGTAACGAGAATGGATAAGGAGGCACACCTATGGGGCTGAATGGAAAACAGCTTTTAGAAAACTTCAAAGAGGATGAGGCGTATGGCAATACGACATACACGCCGCCAGACGATAGTTCCGATGATGACAATGGGGATAATGCATGGAAATATATCTCTGCTGGTGACATTAGCGGCTTAGCTGATTATACAAACCGAAACTATAACTACCGCACCATTCCGTTCCTCGGTCAGATTGTAGGCCATGCGGCAGACGCAGCAACGCAAGGTGTAGCAGATGCCGCACAGTTTGTAGGAGCGCAGGGGGTTGGAGATTACCTCAATGAGAAGGCACAGGAAGGAGAGGCAGAACTTCCGGCTATGTCTACGCCAGAACTCTCTCTTGCTTATTTGACAGACCCGAACGGCCTCGCGTCCGCGTTTGGTATGATGGCTGGCTCAATGCTTTCTACGGCACCTGTAGCCGCTATTGCACCTGAACTTCTTCCGGCACGTGCAGCCATGGCCCTTTCAAAAGTACCAAAGGCGCTTTCTGCCGTCCCGAAGATTGGTGGTGCGCTGGAGGAAATGGCGCCGATGGCTGGACGTTTTGCCCTCACCGGTCCGATCGAGGCTATGATGGAAGGCGGCAATACCGAGCGTGAAATGCTTCAAAACGGCGCAACACCAGAAGAAGCGCGGCAGGCTGCTTGGAACGTGTTTGGCGAGAATGTCGGACTCTTGACCGCAACCAATGCTCTTGAAGGTGGTCTGCTCGGCAAGATCAAGATCAAGACGCCGCACTTCTCGAACCCTGTTGTGAATACGGCAAGCCGTGTAGCCGGGTATGTGCCAACAACAGCGGCTGAGATGGCATTGCAGGGATATGAAGAAGGCGCACAGCAGGGTATTCAGAACGGTGTAGAAGGGGAATCACCCAATACCGCAAACCAGATTCTCAACCCGTTCGCATGGACGGATGACCAGTGGGATGCGGCTAAGCTGGGGGTAGCCGGTGCGGTTCCTCTTATGGGCGCCATGGGCGCTATCCGTCACTTCGGAAATAGAGGAGATAATGGCAGTACGGCGGCGGATTCACTTCTCGATCAGGCACAGGATGATATCGACAGCATCACTTCCCAGGCCGCTCAGCAGAGTGTTATACAGTCGGCGCAACAGGATATGGAGAACAATCCGTACACCGCTCCCACGGCTATGCAGGATACGTCCTACGAGGCTCCATCTGATACATCCTCTGGTTCTTCTTACGACGCTTCGGCGCTCGAAGGCGACCCGCAGTACACGGTATCTGGTGAAGTATCCAGCACAGATGTAACACCGCTCACAGACCAGAAGATGCGTCTCCTCGATTCTGCGTACTACAACAAATATGGCCAGCACCTTTTTGTTACGTCGATGAAGCGCAACGGCGATGGCGGCAGCTGGCACGACAGTGGGCAGGCGTTCGATACGGCTGACGACAACCTCGAAAACAACAAGGAAGCGCGAGATTGGCTCATCAGTGAGGGCGAAAAGCTTGGACTCACGCCGCTCGATGAGTACGAGCATCCTTCTGCTAACGCGACTGGTGGGCACATCCACTTCTCTGACCACGGCGAACCAATTCCTGACGGCATCCGTGTTGGTGAATCGGACTCCGATATGGATGATAGCGATATGGATGACAGCACGGGCGGTGTAGATTTGTCGAATCTGCCAGTCGGCGACATTGCCATGGCTATCGCACAGAACACAAACCTGCCGGTCAACTTCATCTGGTCCCAGCTCTCACATGAGAGCGATGGCGGCAAAAGCAAGCTCGCCGTAGAAGATCACAATTACGGCGGTGTCAAAGGCGCGGACGGCAACTATCTCCACTTTGATAACGACCAACAGTTCATCGATTACATGTCGAACTACTATCCAAAATACCGCGAGGACGGCATCTATGACGCAAAGACGGCGGACCAGTTCGCCGAAGCCCTTCAGCACGGCGGCTACTTTACGGCAGACCTCGGCGAATACGAGGGTGGTATGCATCGCTATCTTGAGCAGGCTGGCCTTTCTCAGGACGCCATGTCTAGTGGCAAGGCTCGTCGAGCAAGCCGCAAGGGCGGCGACAACACAAGCAGTACGCCTGACCTCTCCGGCTCGTTCGAGATTAGTGCAGACGACCCTGCTATGGACAGCATGTTTGCATCGTTCGCGAAGGATTGGCAGAACATGTCCACGGACGCCAACGAGATTAACTTCTTCGGCGACATGTTCAACAGTCGTAACAAATTCAAGGCAACGGAAGAAAACAAGCAGGCTATCCTCGACAACTATGGCGATGCGTTCCGCCAGTACGTGCAGGAGAATCAGCCGCAGACGGTACAGGC
>ERZ779855.940-NODE-940-length-21780-cov-4.406306_pt1 | contig 21780 bp, 21 predicted proteins | sample MGYA00511370_ERZ779855 | MGnify/ENA primary metagenome ERZ779855 (study PRJEB29588, sample SAMEA1967319) | human gut metagenome | biome: human gut; feature: human-associated habitat; material: faeces | place: Denmark | collected 2008/2010 ...
GACACCTCGTCGAAACTCATCATGTCGTAAAGCGCGTCATAAAGCGGCCGCAGATACGGCATGATCTTCTCCTCGAGGCTGCCGGGCAGGAACCCGAGGTTCTCGCCCGACTCACGCGCCGGCCGCGTCAGCACGATCCGGCTCACATTGCCTTTCAGGAATTCCGAGACGGCCAGCGCCATCGCCAGATAGGTTTTGCCGGTACCAGCCGGGCCGACGCCAAAGGTGATGGCGTTGTTCCGGATGGAGTTGAGGTACTCTTTCTGGCCCAGGGTCTTGGGACGGATGGGCCGGCCTTTGACCGTCACCGTCACGAAGTCTTCGGTCAGCTCCCGGACGCGCTTTTCCTCACCGTCATGCGCAAGGCTCAGGCAGTAGCGCACCGTCTGATCCTCCAGCGGCGTGTGGTTTTCGATCAGGAGCAGCATCCCCTCCACGGCACGCACAGCAGCGGCCACGTTGGCCTCCTCGCCAGAGAGGCGAAGCATCGTACCCCGGCAGACTGCCGTGACAGAGAACTCCTTTTCCAATAGACGAATGTTGCGGTCACAGTTGCCAAAGATGGCAGCGGCGATCTCCACACTATCCAACTCAATACTTTTTTCGGCCATGTAGCTCCTCCAGCGGTTTATGAATTTCCACATCTATTGTACCACCAAAGGCCCAAATAGAAAACTGTGAAACTTGCACAAAATATTTTCAACATTTTGGAGCGTGTTACAAAGCAGAACCCTGAAACATAAAAAATCGATGCTGCTCTGCATTTCCGCAAAACAGCATCGATTTCATTTTATCGGATCGTAAAAAACGACTCCTCAGAAACTTTTCAATTAGAACCAGTCGCCGAAGCCCATCTTGACCAGGTTGTCGTGGCTGATCTTCAGGCTATCGAACGGATCACGGCCATAGCAGTCATCCTGCTCCACCAGGAAGTACTCGCCGCCGCCCTCCAGGCCAGCCTGGATGATAGCGGGCATATCCAGAGTGCCTTCGCCAACCTCAGCAAACTGCACAATGTTGGTGAAGTTGCTCATAAACTTCATCATGCCTTCCTTGCTGGTGAAGTCCACGCCGCCCTCGGGGATGGGCATCTCACCGATGCGGTAATCCTTCAGGTGGACCAGACGGATGCTGCCGGCATATTTCTTGATGAACTTGACAGGGTCCTGGCCGCCGCGGTGGATCCAGTGGCTGTCCAGCTCAAAGCCCAGAGCAGGAGCATTTGCGCGGATGATGTCCAGCAGGAACTCGCCGTCGTAACGAACGAACTCCACGTGATGGTTGTGGTAGTACAGGTCAATGCCGTCTTCCTTCAGCTTCAGAGCATACTCATTTGCTTCCTTGGCGAAATCCACAGCCTTCTGGTAGTTGCCCATGCAGGTCATGGGCAGCATGCCGATGCGCAGCATATCGCAGTCCAGCTTACGGCAGTCCTCAACGATCTTCTTATAGTCGTCGGGATTGCACAGGAACTCGCCGGGCATACCGGTCAGCATGGGAGAGGTGGATGCGGTGCAGGAAGAGACATTCAGGCCCAGCTCATCGATTGCCTTGCGGAAGCCTGCAACGTTCTCAGCGGTCATGGGGACCTGAGAGATCTCAACGCAGTGATAGCCGATATCAGCCAGCTTGCCCATGCTCTCGTATGCGTCGAAGTGAGGCATCTTAGCGGGGGCAATGGTGCTCATCTGAACACCGATCAAACCTTTGTTTGCCATGGTTCATTTCTCCTTCTATCTGTGTTTTGCGGTCACGGAGCAACGGGATGGCCAGCCTTGCTGCTTGCATGGATGGCATCGATCAGCCGGATGCTCATTTCCGCATCTCTTACATGGATGTAATCGTCTGTGTTGTTCTCAATGGCGCGGTAAAACTTGTTGATCAGGATGCCATGAGAAGCACCAAAATAGAACTTGGCACCGGGCAGCTTCTCATTCTCACACAGCTTGGTACGCACACCATCTGCATCGATCCGGAACAGGGCATCATCCTCGATCAGGAAGGAAGCCTTTTCACAGGCAACCTTGATCTGGACGCTCTCGTTGGTGTAATCACAGTTGGTGGCAAAGAACACACCGTTTGCACCATTAGCAAAGTGCAGGCGGGCAGCCACGGTGTCCTCGACCTCAATGCCGTAATCTGCCAGCTGATTCACCGAGCCATGGATGGCATCGATGTCGCCGCACAGATAATACAGCAGATCCAGTGTGTGAACACTCTGGTTGATCATGCAGCCGCCGCCAGCAGTTTCCAGCTGGCCGCGCCAGGGCTGTTCGTCATAGTAAGCCTTGCCGCGGAACCAGGGCACAAAGCCGCGGCAGCCGATGACCTTGCCATATTCGCCGCCATCGATGATCTTTTTCAGTTCAACGGTGGTGCGGTTCAGACGATTCTGCAGGCAGATGCCGATCTTGACCTCAGGATGCGCAGCCTCAAATTCCACGAACTCCTTGGCCTGTGCGGTGTTCAGACCCACCGGCTTCTCGCAGAAGACATTCACACCGTGGGAAGCAAAATACTCCGACACGGGCACATGCAGGTAATGCGGCAGGCAGAGATGTACCACATCGGGATGCTCCTTTTCCAGAAGCTCCTCATAGTCTGTATAGAACGGCACGGCCTTTGCTGCAGCAGGCAGCTTTTCCTGCACAGCGGGATTGTTATCGCACACGGCACACAGTTCGATCTCAGGATTTGCCACAATGATGGGCAGATGTACCTGAAAGATGGTGCCGCAGCCAATGATCGCAGCTCTTTTCATGGAAACGCAACTCCTTGTAAGCCTGGAACAGGCATTGCTTTTTTCAGGGATACTGATTACTCGCGGACGGGGAACTTGCCCTCAGCCTCGATCAGCTTGTTCAGCTCAGCAGCATACTCCTCGGGATCGCAGGGGTTGGAGACCTCGCGGCCGGTCCATGCAGACAGCTGGCTGCTGTTTGCCAGGTTGACACCGTTGATGCCGTCCTCGCCGGGAGCCAGCAGCGGGCTGCCGGTCAGGATGTGAGCAGCAAAGTTCTGCATAACGGTGGTGTGCTGGAAGCCCCAGCCGTCGTTGTTCTCAAAGGTCTCTTCGGTGTACAGCTTGGAACCTGCACCGTTGCCGCTGGTCAGCATGGCAACTTCCATCATGTTCATGTGCTCGTTCAGGTAATCCTCAGTGCAGGGGTTGCCTTCCTTATCGATGTAGTGGTAGACATGAGCGGTCTTGCTGTTGTCAACAACGATCTTGCCGCCGTCCAGGTCGATCTCCAGACGATCGGTGCCGATGGCATCGTGGGTGCAGGTGGTAAAGGTGCCGGTAGCGCCGTTAGCGAACTCGACCAGCATGGTCACGTCGTTCTCAACGCCGATGTTACGATGGCAGCCGTTGATGTTCTTGGAGAAGACCTTCACGGGGATACCGCAGATCCACTGCCACAGGTCGAGCTGATGGGGAGCCTGGTTGACCAGGACACCGCCGCCTTCGCCGCCCCAGGTAGCACGCCATGCGCTCTGCTGGTAGTAGCTGTCAGGACGCCACCAGGAGTTGATCATCCACTGAGAGCGGCGGATTTCGCCCAGCTCACCGCTGGCAACGATCTCCTTGATCTTCTGATACAGCTTGTTGGTGCGCTGGTTGAACATGATGCCGAAGGAAACCTCAGGGTGAGCCTTAGCGCAGGCGATCATCTTCTGAACATCCTTGCTGCGGACACCGGCGGGCTTCTCGAACATTCATACCATGCTCCATAGCGTAGATGGAGATCTCGTGGTGCAGGTAGTGAGGAACGGTGGTGATGATGGCATCAACAGTGCCGCTGGCGATCATATCCTTCCAATCCTTGAAGAAGGGCACATCGGGGTACTGCTCCTTGCACATCTTCTCCTTTTCGGGGTCGATATCACACAGAGCGCCCAGTGCGCAGTTGTCGGGGCACGGTGCGCAGACCATGCCGGGGAACGGAGCGGGAGCGTTGGTCAGGAAGCGAGCGTAGCTGCCGCCCTGAGCACCGATACCGATCAGGCCATAACGAATCTTTCCTTCAGTCTTTTCCATTTGAATCTTCTCCTTTTTTCTGTTACGTTAAAATTTTGCCAGAATATCGCACAGTGCGTGATACTGTGCGGCGTAACCTTCAGCACCGTTTTTGTACTTGTTCTCACGGATGATGTTCTTTGCATCCGTGGTCTCAAGGCTCTGCAGGCTGTCAAACAGCACCAGATGCGGCTCAAGGGTCAGGAAGCCGGTATAGCCCTCTTCCACGATGGCCTTGTGCAGCAGCTCGGGGATCTTTCCCTCGCCGGTACCGCAGAGCACATTCTCCTTGTCGGTAGAAACGGCATCCTTGATGTGGATATATACAATGTACGGGCGGAGAGCATCCCAGCATTTGGCGGTATCCTCGCCGCACTGTACAAAGTTTGCAAAGTCGAATGCGGACTTGAAGTGTGCGCTGTTCAGCGTCTGCATCAGGTCAACACAGCGGGAAAGAACATCACCATAGATATCCTTCTCGTTTTCGTGCATCAGGATCACGTCGTGCTTCTCAGCAATGGCAATGAACTTGCGCAGCTTCTCGATGACAGCATCACGATAGTCGGCAGGATCCTTGCCTTCTGGCATAAAGAAGCTGAACATGCGGATGTACTTGCAATTCAGGACCTTAGCGATCTCGCACAGCGTTTCCAGCTGAGCACACTGCTTTTCAAAGCCCTCTTCATCGTCGATCTTGACCTTGCCAATGGGACTGCCCAGGCTGGAAACGCCAACACCAGCGGCCTGCAGACGGGGCAGCAGATCGGTCTTGACTTCCTCAACGGTAAAGTCGGCGATCCCTTTCTTATCTGCACTGCGCAGGCTGATGTACTGCATTCCAAGCTCACGGACTGTCTTGAGCTGCTCATCAAAAGAAGAGCTGATCTCGTCGGCAAAGCCGGAAATATAAATATCCTTCATAAAAATCTCCTTTTTTGTGTAGGATACAAGCCTTACTGTAACTAATATATCACAATTGTTAAAAAAATGCCGCACAAATCTTTTTCGGTTTTTTTAGCACATTGTGCAACAGAATTCGCTGTTTTGTTGCATATTATAAAACAAAGTGCATCAAACCAATCTTGTGGGGTGAAAAAGGGAGAAAAACTGTGCAAAATGTTCACCTTTGACTTCAATTTCTTGGCAGTGAAAAGCAGAACAGCAGGATTTACAATGTAAATGGCACAGGATTTACACACGACAATCATCGAACAAACTGATATATTAGGCCTTGGAGATCGGCTCCTTTGATTCTTAAGGGCCGTGGCAGACTTTTAAGAATCGAAAAGGCCTGTCCCCCGTGGGCAGGTTTGAGTTGTTTTCAGACCAATCAAAGGAGTTCAAACCCATGTCCAAGACGAAGACTGAGACCCCTGTCCTGCGCAATTCCGCTGATATCCCCTGGGAGGAGACCCGCCCCCGCCACAAGGTAGATAAGCGGATCTATGTCCTGCTTACTGTTTTTCTGGGCTGGTGCGGTGCACACCGCTTTCTGGAGCACCGCTGGAAACTGGGCATCTTCTACCTGCTTGTCGGCTGGACCGGTCTCGGCCTTGCATTTGCTCTGGTTGACCTCCTGATCGCACTCCCTATTCCGAAGGACGAAAACGGAATGATCGAGATCTGATCTCCTGATCTCCGTTTCTTGACACGCAAAATCCCCTCAGAGCTCTGACAGTGCTGTCAGAAATCTCTGAGGGGATTTTGCTATGCATGTGGTAGAAGATCTCATACTCTGCATGGCGGTGCCATCCGCCGGGGATACGTGTGATCTGCAGATAGAACAAGCCAAATGCATCCGCTGGGAACAACTCCTCTTTCCGCAAGTCCGCCATCCCGTCTCACCCTCCTCAGTGAAGATAGAACGAAGCCATACATTTGGCCAGATCCTCCGGCCGTTCTGCAAAATTGCCATAGCGCCAGCTGTTGAAAAAACCCATATATGCCCCGATGAACGAGTTGCGGAAGTATCGATTTTCGCCCGGCAATGAAACGGGCCATGGCACAAACTGTCTTGCATCCCCGACTTCGATGTTGGAGATCAGAACAAGGATGATCTTCTCGCTCAACGCATCACTGAAAAAACTGGTCAGATGACAGTCCATCAGGACACAAAGGTTCTTTCGCTCCGCATACGTCCAGCGGAACAGTGCAGTCAGGTTTTTTTCCAGGGTACTGTACGCAGGCAGCTGCCCCGCAAGCAGGGTCATCTGCCGGTCGAGATAGTAATCCAGCACATCGTCCTTGGATTCAAAGCTGCGGTAAAAGGTTGTCCGGTCGAGGTCTGCCATGTGGCACAGCTCTGTAACGGAGATCTTTTCCAGCGGCTTTTTCAGTAAAAGCTGAAACAGTGCCGTGCAAAATGCATCCTGATTTTTCTGCGCAACGGGGTTGATATGGTTCGTGTACATTGTGCGCTGTGTTCAGCTCCTTCCTCAAAATGATTGGCTTTATTGTACCATATTCTCTGAAATCTGCAAACAATCACATTACAGATGCAAAAACGATGCATGAATCTTTTTGTACAGAAACAGAATAACAAAAAAGTCCTATAAACCAGACGAAATTCATCGTAGATTCATAGGACTTTTGGAGCTACTGACCTGATTCGAACAGGCGACCTGCTCATTACGAGTGAGCATGGAATTTAGAATAAAACACATAAATACGATAAAAATACAAACAACGCGCGCCACTTTTGCGCCACTACAAATTAGCCGGTCTGTTTCTTGAGATAGGAGTCCAGACGATTGATCTTCTTCTTCTTGAATTTTTTGTCAAGAGAAGTGTAGATGCCGAGGGTGACGCTGATATCCTTATGACCCATTTGATCGCGGGCGGTGAGAACATCGACTCCGGCAAAGTACATCAGGGTACAAAAGGTGTGCCGCAGCTGGTGAGGTGTAAAGGGTTCAATGCGCATGGGCAGGCCGCCTGGGCGCTTTTTGCTTTTTTCGCCGTGATAGCCGTACTTTGCATTCAGATCGGCCATGTAGCTGCTCCACAGAGTTTTCCATGCCTGCTCTGTCATGCGGTGGCCCTTTACAGTATGCAGTACATACAAGCAATCGTCCTGTTGAGTTTTGAGATAGTCCACAAGGATCTTTGGAATATTAACGACCCGGACACCGGCTTCTGTTTTGGGATCCTTGATTTTTTTATCCTTGAAATTATAACCGCTGTGAACGGTGATCGTGGCTTCTTTCAAATCGACATCGGCCCAAGTGAGGGCGGTAGCTTCGCCGCGGCGGAGGCCTGAGTAAAGCAGTAGCATGGCAGCACGCTGGGCGCGGTGAGGCGTTTCGCGGATCCACTGCTGCTGTTCCTCTGTGATAGGCTCACGGTGCTCAGGATCAGCACCGGCAGGGCAGGTGGTTTTAACTATGGGATTGTATTGTACCACTTCTGGGATAGCGAGTTCATAGGCAGCCTTGGCGCTGCTGCGCAGATTGGACAGCGTGAAGTGGGACAGTGGTGGTTTGCCATTGTGCCACTGGGCCAGAGAGTTAAGAACCCGCTGAAAGTCGGCAGTGCGAAGGTCTGCTGCAGGCTGATCCAGAAGCGGACCCCAATGGTTTTTATTGTCTTCATAGCGGTCGAGACTCTTTTGCCCGATGCCTTTGGCTGTTTTGGCAGCAATCAGGTTATCGTACAGAGTAGCAAGGGTGGCTTTGGATTGGGCGGGATCCATTCCCTTGCCCAGTGCTGCGCGGTAAGCTTCGGCAGCAGTACGCGCTGCCTTTGCGGTGGAACCATAAAAGCTTTTGTATTTGGGCTTGCCGGTTTCATCTTTGCCGATGCAGACACGGTAGCGGTAACGGCCATCGGAACCTTTTTTGTTTGCCATGTGTACACACCTCCCCTGAAAAAATTCTGGGTTGCAGAAGGATCATATTGGATTTACAATAGAAAAGCGGAGACGCGACGGGATTTGCAAGGCATTCCATGATAGAAACTCCTACTTTTCTTTTGGACAGACAGCAGAGCAGAGAACCCCTTGGCTGGAAACAGCTGAGGGGTTCTTTGCGTTTGTAAAAATGGAGTGCCGGGTGGGCGCTCAAAAATCAATGGACGGTTAAAATATCAAGCCAATTATCAGGAAAACCCAATTCAGAAAGTTGAGCAGAGGGATGTGCTATAAAGCAATCATGAACGGCGTTGACAAATGCGCTGCGGTCAGGAATGGGAAGTAAATGCCAAAGAGCATATACATATCCGAATGGTTTTGTGCCGTAAGAATTGATGGATTTAGGCATTCTTGCGGGAGGATTAACACGCTGTCGATGATAAAAGCGGGAACCATGTGCAGCGATGTTGCGAGCAACAACAGCACAATGAGTCCAGTTTTCAATGTATTCACGAGAAGAAATACCATAGAACTCACGAGCAATGGCAGCACGGTCTTCCGGCAGTAGGTTACGGTACATCATAGAAACCTGATCAAAGGTCAAAACCTCAACGATAACCCAAACAGGATATACGTCGTTCAAATCCTTATGATGATGTAAAACAAATGGTTCATCTTTTCGCAAGCCGAGAGATTTGGAAAGGCCATTCAAAAGTTTAGCGTGCCGCCAGGGATCTTCAAAATGATTTCCATCCAGATAGCCGACCGGACCGTATTGGCGGGCATGGTAGTAAGCAATATAGGCTTTGAGGTTGGTTTCTGCAATAGCTGCAGCGTGAGAGATAGCAGCACGAAACTGTTCATCAAACTGATAAAGGTCGATGATTGTAGAAAAAGATGAGTCCTTTAAAAATTCATCTTCTCCAGTAGAAGGATTTTTGCGCCACAGCGTGAGGGAATAGGCACTCAGGCGATAATAATTCTTTTCCCGAAGCCACTGAAGGGCCAAAGTATCATCGGCAATTGATAAGCCGCGCCTTTTTAGAATTTGGAGCTGCTGTTCATAGGTACAAAAAGATTTTGTTTCAGGCATATTGGACATCCTCAAAAATTGACATAAAAAAAGACCCGCCATGATACGCATAGATGCAATGCACCCAGAGGCTTAGCGGGTTCCGTTACATGTATTATACGCTTTGGCCCGCCGATTGTAAACAATTTTTACAGCGAAAAGTTGCGAGAGCAACGGAAAAATTTAAAATTGGGGCTTGACAAGCAATAAAAATTCAAGATTTCTTCATGAACAAGACATAAATGGGCTACTTTGGTCGAAGGCAAGGCGGCTTGTTTTTTATGCTTCTTTTGCGCCCAAGCTAGCTGCAGAACGGCTAGCGGTATTTCTAAGTGCTATAAAGAAGTTTACCCTTCGGATTTAACAACAGCGGCAACAGGCAGAAGATCGGTAAACACTGTGCCAACGACATTTCCACAAACCGGGCAGATGACTTCTTCAAAATCCCGAAGGCCTTCATGGATAGAAGCGTTATCATACTGCAAAAGAGAACCACACTTACTACAAGTTACACGTTGAATCATAAAAAACTATCCTTTCATTTATGAATAGGTAATATAGTTCCTGCCAAACTCTACGTTTGGCAGGACGCCCAGAAAGGTTAAAAATTGGCGGGTGTATGCCCAGTGGCAAGATCAAGAACAGTTGTGACAACGTTGCCAATAACCCGTTTTCCGTTCTTTTCAACGTACACTTGATCAAACTCGGAAATTTGATACATGTTGCCGCTACGCATACCACCGCCAGCAGTATACAAATCATACATATCAAGTAATGTGTTTTTGACAGTATCAGTAAGGACAAAATCTATGGATTTAGCAGAGCCGGTAAGCCTTACAGTGATTTCATCGTCGCGATGCTCAGCTAAATCTTTCATCATACCAGCTGTTTGATCTTTCATATAAAACGCGACGTATTCGGAAGCAAAACCGTCGTCTATAGAACGGGAAGAATAACAGTTAGTGAAAGAGTAACGGTTATCACCGATTTTGATGATAATGCCGTTCAATTTGGCCCAGTCACAACAAAGAAAATTGGATTATGGTTCAGAGAGTTTGTTAAAAATACTGAAAAAACAAATTAAATATAATAGTAGATTTATGGATGTGTATGATAATATTATATTTAATTCAGAGATGATAATATCAGCGGCTTTCTTATTTCCTAAAAAATTTCGTGAAGAAATATCAAATGAATTTTTTGAAAGATATATTAATGAGATTGGAAAAAGTACATATAATATTAATGCTGTTTATAAGTTTGTATATGAAGATGAAATAGAAGATGAAGGTTATAATTCTTATAAAATGATTAATAAAATAACAAATTTATATACACAATATGCAATGAAATTATTTGACATAGAAATTGATTCAGTAATAAAATATTTGAAAAAAAATAATATGCAGAATGAAATGAAAGTAGTATATGCTGAAATGCTTAGTATGAAAGTGGAAAAATCTTTATTTATAAGAACAGAAAATGAAGATAATATATCAAATGCATTAATATTAATGAAAGGAAATGATTATAAAGTAGCAGAATTGAATTTAAGGATGTATTATGTATATAAAGAAAATAATAAAATTTTACTTGCACAAAAGAAATTAAGTGAATTATATAATATGGCTATTAATAAAAAAGAATTAAATATGACTATGCTTTATTGTGATATTTTAGTATTAGTATTACTAGATTACGATGGAAATTTGGATAGAAATGATTTGATTAATAAATTAATTGAAACAGCGCCAAAGGTATATGGAAATAATAAGAAGATTGATTCTGTTTATAAAGTATTAAAAAATGAAATTAAGGATGATAGATTATTGGATATATATTGAATTATTAAAAATAGAAATCAGTAAAGAAAAATATATCTGATTTAAAGCGTTATTGTGATAAAAATAATACAAAAAAGGAGTTTTATTATTATATGCTACGTATATTAGATGAAAAGATAGGTATTTCATCAAAAGAATTAGATGTTATTGAAACTTTTTTAGAAGGATGTAAAAAGACAAATAATGAGGAGCTTATTAGTGAGGTAATTAATTTGTAAAAAATGTACTATGCAATATAAATTATATATGATATTTAATATTATATATGTGTGTAAGTAAAATTACTTAGCAAATATATTGGAATATTTTAATAATATACTTATTAAACTTGATAGTTAGTGTATTAAGCCCTGCATTATATGTAGGGCTTAAATCAAAATTAATAATTAGAATAAAATAGATTGAAGTTATTAATATAATAATACGTTTTATAATGCAGCGTATTATTTAAGCCCAAACGCAATCTCCAGCATCTGAGTAAGCCTGATATCATAAGTATGGTACTTTTTAACTTTTTCAAAGCCATTATGTGCTATTTCACTGCGTTCTTTATCGTGTGAAAGGTAGTATTCACATTTTCCGATTAAGTCATCAAGGCTTGTATAGGCTTCCAGGTCTTCACCAATATTAAAATGTTCTGGCAGTTCAGCCTGATAATTTGTTATAAGAAAGCCTTCACAGCCAAGTACGTCAAATATGCGAAGGGACAGGCCGCTTCTTATTGATTTGGCGGTTAAGTTAAGGTTGATTTTACTCTGGTTAAAGATTATAGGCATTTCAGTGTTAGTCTTGGCAAAGCCGCGGTTGTGAATTAGTGGCATTGAAGATGTATCACTGCCTGTATACAAGTCTACATTGAAGCGTTCAGATAAGGCTTTTAAATAACGCAGGCGCTCCTGTTCGGCAACCTTTACGCTTATAATATGCTGTGCAATTACGGCTTTGGTGTCAACTTTCATACTGCTTGGGAAATTGGCTAATTCAGGACGAGCCTTTGTAAATGCATCTATAAGTTCTGGAGTTACACATTCCTCAATAAAATTATATCCATACACAAGAAGCTGAGCTTCTATAAGACCATCGACATAGCCTCGCATTTCTTCTGGAAGCGTAATCTTGTTATACAGACATTTTTCGGAATATAAAGAGCCAATAAATGATATATCCGATGAAAATCTGGCTCTGTCAGCAGCACTTGCCATAGTAGCAGTAGCATAGTTGTCACGGACGTTGGTAGCAAGCGGGATATGAAATATTCCGTCAGGGTTGATATGATGGAAATCGTTGTACAACTGTCTGTCGAATAAAAATACCTTATTGCAGGGATTGGCTAATGAAGTTGAGAACAATTCAAGCACAGGGCTGTCAACAATGAGGCATAGGTACGGAATTCCCCATATATTACATACATCAGAAACGGATGGGAAAAAATTGATTGAGAATACAAAAGAGTAAGTGTTCTGTTTCAGAAGCTTGGCTAAACCATTAATGCAGTCTGAGGGAAGAAGCTGTTTGTTGTATACTTCTCTTGTATCTTCTGTTATATTAAAACCAAGATGTTTAAAGGAAGCGATAATGTCAGGTTCACATATACTTCCATATCTATAAAAAAGTATGTTCATAATTCTCCTTTGCATATATACTATATAAGTAATTGAGAATTATATTTTATCATAAACAAAGACGTGTTGCCAGTAAGAAAGCGTAAAGCAGCTGGCGAAGTTATATACATAAATATAAGAATTCTTATAGGAAAGATAAGAAAGTGAGATGGATAATATGGAAAACAGCAGTTATCACAATGATATAATTAAAGGGTTTGATTTTAATAGAGAGGATTTTAAAAGTCCGGCTAAAAGAAATCTTATGATTGGGGCAGAAGAGGCAGATTATGTGATACTGGCTGATGAAAATGTAACAAGTGAGGAAGAGATAAGACAGATAATCACGGAAAATGATTTCCTGCTGGATTATGGTATGGCTATATTTGGAGAAAATGTGCAAGACGGAGAAATAGATTTTAATAACATAATTGATTATTTTAAAATGAATGTATATGGTGTGGTCATTAAGAAAAGCATACTCGTGTATACAGGCTGTTATAATGAAGAATTAACGGCTGGCATAGATTATGAGCTTGCGGTAAGAGTGGCATATTATGCAGAAAAGTATAATTACAATGGAATATATGGCGTGCTGTGTTCAAGCGAAGAGAACTTATTTTCACAGGAAGCAGGCTCATCAGACATACAGGAAGCAGATAATGCAGCGGGTTCATCAGACGTACAGGAAGCAGATAATGCAGCGGGTTCATCAGACGTACAGGAAGCGTATAATGTGACAGGCATATCAGATGAACAGACAGCTGCCCAATTCCTTACATATGCTTATGTTTTAAAGCTTTATATGAAAGAATTGACACACAAAGGACTGCTTGAAAATGCAATATATGCAATGAAGGCATATGCTGACAGTAAAGGGTGTGCAGATTTATACAACGGACAGTTATTGGAAATACTTAATAATGATGAGCTGTTTGCAAAGATTAAGATTAATACAGCACCATTTTATGTAATTATGGGCGATAATACGTGCCATGGAGTATTAAGAAGATTTGCAGGTGATATAACCAAGTCTCTTATCAAAAAAGGACAGGCTGTAATAACATCTGATGGAAGTTATGGAATGACTGTAAATCTATCTGATATTGAGGATAATTCATTAAAGGGTTTTATAGGTTTTCAGTCTATTGTGTTATTTAAAGACTATTTTAGAAAGATGAAATGTCCTAAGTACATTTTCTGGTTTGATAATCCAATGTATTTTGGAAATCTGTTTGAAGGAATAGATGATAAATATTATCTTTTGTGCCAGGATAGATATTATGCTGAATTTATAGAGGAGCATTTTGGCGCGGTCAATGCTTTGCAGCTTCCACCAGCAGGAGAAGATGCTGGCTGGGCGGCTAATAAGGACAGACCATTTGATATAGTGTTTATCGGGGCGTGTAATTATGTAGATGAGAGTGTTATTAAAGATGAGTTTCAAAAAGAATATTATGAGTATATGAAAGCACATCCTAATATAACATTTGAACAGGGGCTTAAAGAGCTTCTTGTATACAAAGATTTTAATGTTGATGAGCAAAAGTTTCTTTCACTGCTTGATTCTTTGCAGGATGTATGCCGCAATATAGTTAATTACTATAGGACGAAGGTGCTTGAGACACTTTTGGCAGCAGGTATTAAGATTGATGTATTTGGAGATACCTGGGACAGATATTCGGGACTTGGCAAAGATAATCTCATAAAGCATGATGCTGTAAATGTAGATGAGTCCCTTGAAATATGGGGCAGATCTAAGATAGGACTTAATGTGATGACCTGGCATAAGGCAGGAATGACGGAAAGAATAGCTAATATATGCCTGTCTGGTGCGGTATGCTTAAGTGAGAGAACAGAATATCTGGATAGAGAATTTAACAATTATGAGGATATTGTTACGTTTAATCTTGAACATCTTGAAAAGCTGCCAGATGTAGTAAGAGAATTACTTGCAAATGACAGCTTAAGAGAGAGTATAGCACAGAACGCATATATAAAAGCCTCTAAAGAACATATTTGGGATAATAGGGCAGAGAGTATCTTAAGAGGCTTATAAATTACAATTATGATATTAAATCAACCCGGCAATTTTGAATATATCATTTAACCGGACCTTATAATTGTGGAATTCTTTAACTTTATTGTAACCATTTAGCGCGATAGCCTTACGTTCATCTTCGTGCTTTATGTAGTAATCACATTTTCTGATAAGGTCATCAATTGATTCGTAATATACAAAGTCCTTATCAGGTGTGAAGTATTCAAGGAAATCTGCCTGATAATTAGTGAGTAGAAATCCACCGGCACCCATAATATCCATACAGCGGAGCGGAATACCTGATTTAATGCTTCTAAGAGTGATATTCAGGTTGATTTTGCTGCATTTGAATACATAAGGCATATTGTCGTAGAAATCAATAGGTCCTTTGTTAATCACATCAGGAAGCTCTGGAGTTGGGTTGTGTGTATAAAGTTTGGTTGTAAAATGGTCAGATACAGCCTTTAATATCTCAAAGCGTTCATTCTGTGTGACCTTTCTTGCAAGAAAATAATTCGCATATACATAAGAAGGAGTTTCAATGCCATCTTTATTAGGTGTGTAAGGTGTTATTTCCTGTATGGCTTTAATTATGTCAGGAGAAAGTACATCTTCAAGGAAATTAGCACCATATATACGCTGTTGTGCATTTATTACAGCATCGAGGTAGCCCTTAACATATGGAGATATATTCTCTAGTCTTTCATAGAAATTGCCTTTTTCGTTGTACATAGAGCCGACAAATGATACATCACTGTCAAATACCTGATGAACCCTGGTGTTCATTGGCATACGGTCAAGACGTGCAGTGTTGACAGCAAGAGGCATATAATATACTGTATTTATTCCCCCATTCTTAAGCTGTAGATATTGTTCACTGTCGAATAAGAATATGTAATTGCAGGGGTTGGTTATAGTGTATGAATACAGTGTAAGAAGCGGGCTGTCGTATATCCATGATATGTATGGAATGTTGTGGCGGTTGCAGTTAGTAGATACGGCGGCACTGTAATTAAAGCTGAATACGGCATCGTAGTGCTGTCCTGTAATCTGTTCTTCAAAAAGCTTATCAAACTCTTCGCTTGCTCTTTCTAGAAAAAGTGGTGTTGATACAACTGTTAATTCATGCCCCATCTCAGTAAGGGCTTCTTTAATATCTTCAACACCAAAGTGGTGGTTCTCAAATTCAAGAATTCTCATAGTGTTCCTCGTATTATTTTTTTTATCTCTGATATTATATCATAAATTTTGTGCAGTTTTTCAGCGAATATAAAGTTTCGTAAGGAACTTTTAAGATGAGCACTTTAGTGCTCATTATAACAGCATATGTCTGTAGGAATGGTTTTGAATATTTCGGACATAAGTCTGTTATTGATTGCTAATAAGTGGTGTAATATATTATAATTCAGGTAATTATTATATCGGCAGAGGAGATGTGTTGTGAAAGTACTATTTTTTCAATGGGATGCATTTATGCAGAATGGCATAGAGGCAGCATTAAAGGAACTTAATATAGAATATGATACATTTTATTACACGATGAAAGACTGGGATAATGACAGTGAACTTGAGAGTAGTCTTGACAGATATATAGCGGTGTCCAAGAATGTATACGACTGTGTGTTTTCAGTTAATTTCTCGCCGGTTATCTCGGACTTGTGTAATAGATTAAAGCTTCCTTATATTTCGTGGGTGTATGACTGCCCTATCAATATAAGAAGGACAGAGGTATTAAAGAATAAGTGTAATACAATTTATTTCTTTGACAGAATACAGGCACAGCATTATATGGAAAATGGAGTAGCAGGGGCGAAGCATTTGCCGCTGGCGGCTGATGTAGATACATTTCGGCCGGCTTTAGCTAAAGATGATAATTATGCGTGTGATGTTGTATTTGTTGGAAAATTGTATAAATCGGACTATTCTTATATAAGTAATTATCAGGATGTATACACGAAAGGTTATCTTGAAGGTATTGTTGAAACACAGCAAAAGCTGTATGGAGGATATATTATAGATGACTGCATTAATGATAATATAATGAAGCGTATTAATGAGAATTTTGCCAATGTATCCAATGGCAGTTATTCGGTTATTAAGCCGGAGGTTACATATGCACTGGCAACAGAGGTCACAAGCAGGGAGAGGTTTATGGCACTTGCACTTTTGCAGAACAGGTGTAATGTTAATCTATATTCTACAGATGTGGATGAAAGATTAAATAATGTCAATAATATGGGATATATTGATTATTATTCCCAGATGCCTAAAGCATTTTATAATGCAAAGATTAACCTTAATATATCGCTTAAGATAATACAGTCAGGAATTCCACTGCGTGTGCTTGACGTACTTGCCTGCAAGGGATTTCTTATAACTAACTACCAGGCAGAGATAATGGAATATTTTATGCCGGGAAAGGATCTTGTTGTATATGAGGATATTAAAGACCTTATAGCGAAAGTACAGTATTATCTTGATAATGAAGATGAAAGATTATGGATTGCGGATAATGGCTATAAAAAGGTTAAAGAGAACTTTAAGGTGAAAGACAGAATTGATAGTATATTAAGAAATTAGGTATACATTTTTGCATATGTGCATTGTTTGTGCTTGCGGCTTATGTCACCTAAAGAGTATAATATCAATGTGACACCAATATTATGCGATTGGAGAAATTATATGGATAAGATTAATTCATTTTATAAGATGTTAAAATACAATGCTGAGAAGTATCCGGATAAAGAGGCGATTATATATGACACGATGACGGTTACTTATCAGAAGCTTTTTGAGGACTCATATAAGAAAGCACTTCATCTTATGAGGTTTGAGGGCAGCAGGATTGCAATATATGGACCAGCTTCATACAGATGGATAGTTAATATGTTTGGAACAATCCTTGCTGGTAAGGACGTTATGCTTGTTGATTTTTTCCTTCCCCAGAATACAAGAAATGATATATTAAAGAAGGTGGGTGTTGATTACATTTTATCATCTACTAACCAGTATATACTTGCAGACAATGAGGCGATTATAATAACTGATGCGGAGAAGGATGAGGTGGATGGCCTTATATATAATGAGGAAAATGTAAAAGAGGGCAATATTCTTATGCTTACAGCTGTTCCACAGGAGTGTGACAAGGCGGTTGTGCTTACGGTTTCCAATATACTTAATACAGTAAGTGCAGTTAATGAATGTTGTATGTGTGCACCAGAGGATAAGGTGCTTGCACAGATTGCACTTCATCATATATTTGGATATATATACAGTCTTATATGGCCAATTCATAATGGTGCGTGTGTATGTATTGGAAGAGGCTTAAGACATATAGATGCAGATACTTATTATTACAATCCTACAATCCTGCCTGGAACACCATCTATGATTGAATATCTGAAGAGAATAAAAGCACTTAATGAAAATCTTAAGACTATAATTATAGGAGGTGCAAGCTGTCCGTTCAGATTATTTGAGGCGTTAAAGGATAGGGATTTGAAGGTATACAATGTATTTGGAATGACAGAGGTGTCAGGGTGTATTGGAATTAATGATACTATGGATGGCACTTACAAGATATTTGCTAGTTCTAAGGTTGCAATTGAAGCTGATGGTGAGATTGTGGTAAGTGGTGACTGCGTTATGAAAGGTTACGATAAAGATGAGGCATATACTAAGCGTGTCATCAGGGACGGAGTATATCATACAGGTGATATAGGAAGAATTAATGATAAAGGCCGTCTTGTACTTTTAAAACGTAACCCTGAGATTATTCTTCTTCCAACAGGAGAGAAGATAAGCAGGACAGTTACAATAAGGCAGATTAGTGCACTGGACGGAGTTGCAGAAAGCTATGTTACTTTATATGATGACAAGCTTACAGCAATTATCGTGCCAATAGATAAAGATGTAAGAGAAGAAAGATTTGTAAGGCTTATTAATAAATATAACGAAAAGAAGGGTTACCGTTGGGAAATCCAGAAGACAATCATAAGCAAAGCACCACTTCCAAGAATGGATAATGGAGATATTGACCAGAATTCAATAGAAACACTTATTGCTAATGAAAAGTAAGGTGTTAAGTAAATGCGGTGAGTGCCGATATATTTATTAGATTAATTAAGGATGAGAGGTAATGTCATGGAGGATATGAAGAAAGAACAGTTAGAAGTATTAAATGAAGCAAAAGGATATTGCACAAATGTACTTCACTGTATAGATACAGTTGTTCCAGAACTTAAAGGCGACAAGAAGGATGATACAGATGAGTATCTTAGAATGACTGTTGACGGAGTTAATGTAGCTCTTGAGATGTATAATGCAACAAGAGATTTAACAGCAGGTGTGCAGCCGGCAGTAGATGAGGCTGATGGTAATAATGCTGTTAAAGAGTTATCAGCTGCATTAAAGTTAAGTGATGATTCAGCTAAGGCTGATGCTCTTGTAAAGGTAAGAGCATTCATTGCACAGTTTAAGGACTGTGCTGAGGCTGTCTGCAAGTAATAGAATATAATGATGGATTATGTATTGATAGATTAATCCAGTTCAATACGCCCTGATATATAATATATGTAATTTAATAAAAGATAAAACCCCTGTTATAGAAGAAAACAGCAGATAATGAATTGTTGTTTTCTTCTATAACAGGGGTTATTTATATGTTCTTCCAGATATGGTTTCTATCAACACATTTTGTCCTATAACAATTTTTGTCAAACACGGTTGCTGTAAACACATCTTGTCTTATAAGTCTAAATATATCCGTTAAACATCATTCCGGTATAAGCCGAAAGGTTATAAGGATCAGGGAATGACCTTAATGGATTCTTGTATGCAATAATCTTATTGTTGACATAGTCCATAGGGTTGAGTGCAATATCCTCAGCTTTTTCTTTAATTGAATTCTTAAATGAGTTAAGACTTTCATAAATGTGGCTTAAGGCGTCTTTATTATCAGCATTAATAATAACTTCCTTGTCAGCACTTATAGTTCCGTCTTTATTAAGCGAAAGTCCGCTGTCTGCAAGCTGCTTCTTGTATGAGCGTGCAATTGATGCGATTTCATTCTGGAGCTTTTCTGTTCCCTGAAAATGATTATTATTCTCATCATTAGTAACAGAGATAAGGTTGTTGTAACCAGCTACAAGTTCGTTAAGACTTTCAACAATAGAGTCTGCATCTGCTTTGAGGCTTATTGTTACAGGTTCTTCTGTTACCTTTGATAATTTGACATCATAGGCTTTGTTAATTGTTATTGAATTGCTCATAGATGAGCGTTCATCACCATCAACATCAAATATGGCGTTGGCTGGATATTGTGTAACCCTGTCAAGTCCAAGAGTATCAATGAGCGGCTGGTTGTTAGCATCATCTGACTTTATGGAGAATATAACAGGAGTTGTTCCATTAATGCCGGTTGATTCTGATTCAATATTAATAGCTGTATTGCCTAGACTATCTTCCTTGATATTAGCTGTAAGTCCTATGTTAGAGCGGTTGATAAGTCTTGCAATCTTGTTCTGTATATTATTAGTTGTCTCGGAGTTGTCCACTTTAAACTGGAACTCATATATAACATCATTGATTGATAAATCAAAAGAATATTCGCCAGGTTTTATATGCTTTGAACGTGGCTGTAGGTAGTTACCTGTATTAAGCTGTGAACAGGCTAACTGTTTAACATTTATATCAAAGCTTTCATCATTTGATGCTGCACCAAAGTCGGTAATGTAACTGGCATTGACGGCAGAAGCATTGCTTGATACAGCAGACTTCTTAAATGTCATTGTACCATCAGCACCGTCAGATAAATCCTCAGTAATATTCTCTAACGCTCTTGCATGTTCTTTTAAATCAATGGCGTATTTCTGGGCAGCAGTTGATAAGTCTAATTTGTACACAGGAGTCTGGCTGTTAATCTTAACAACCTTGCTATATGTGTTCTTAAGCTGAGTTCTTGTATGTGAGTCATACTTGGAATTAGATTTGTTCCCGTACTGGGATAAATAATAGCTGTATACACTACTAATCATAACAGTCACCTCCCTGTCTGTATGTATAATTGGTATAATGTGTATCGTCACAAAATATTTAATATATTACTATAATTACATATAAAACACATAAATATATAACTTTAACTGTCATCAGTTGCAGATACAGTAACTCCATTTGCTATATCCATAAACTTTATTATATTTTATAAGGAATGGCTTGATTTTGCAATATACATATAGTAGAATGTTTAAGGTTTTTTGAAAATATTTATATAAATAATGTATAAATTATAAAAATCTGGTTGACGAAATATCAAAAAATATGTTATATTAGGCTGGCTATGGAAGCGGTCTTTTTTTTATGCCCGAAACTTACCCAACAGTTCAGGTATTAAAGAAAAACCAATTGGTGTTAATAACACCTGCAAAATAAATAATTGGAGGTGGAAGTTGTGCGAGTAAAGATAACATTGGCATGTACTGAGTGTAAACAGCGCAATTACAACATGACTAAGGAAAAGAAAGCTCATCCGGACAGAATGGAAACAAAGAAATATTGCAAGTTCTGTAAGTCACACACATTACACAAGGAAACAAAGTAATTGGTATCAGTGAGGTATTAAGATGAGTGAAGCTGTTAAGACAAAAAAACAGAAAAAGAGCTGGTTCAAGGGCTTAAAGGCAGAGTTCTCTAAGATTATTTGGCCAGACCAGAAGTCACTTACAAAGGAAACCATCGCTGTATTGGTTGTATCCGTATTATTAGGTGTAATTATTTCAGTTGTGGACTTGATTGTTCGCTTTGGAATTGAATTCATTGTAAAGTAAGGAAAAGGTGATCAGATGGACGAAGCAAAATGGTATGTTGCCCATACTTATTCAGGATATGAGAATAAGGTTAAGGCTAATATCGAGAAAACTGTTGAAAACAGAAATCTTCAGGACCAGATTTTTGAAGTTCTTGTTCCGCTTGAAACAGTAGTGGAAGTTAAGGACGGCAAGAAGAAGACGGTTCAGAGGAAGACGTTTCCTGGATATGTCTTTGTAAAGATGGTGATGAATGACGACAGCTGGTATGTTGTCAGAAACACCAGGGGCGTAACAGGGTTTGTTGGTCCTGGATCTAAACCAGTACCATTATCTCCAGCTGAGATAAGATCATTCGGAATCAGCTCTGATGATGAAGAAGCTAAGCCAGTAGTTGAGTTTGCTGGTAAGGTAGGTGATCAAATCAAGATTCTTTCAGGTGCCTGGGAGGATACAGTAGGAGAAATTGTCAGCATTAATGAAGGCAAGCAGTGTGTTACAATTAATGTTGAGATGTTCGGTCGTGAAACACCGGTCGAGATTGATTTCAC
>ERZ779855.961-NODE-961-length-21508-cov-2.620659_pt1 | contig 21508 bp, 24 predicted proteins | sample MGYA00511370_ERZ779855 | MGnify/ENA primary metagenome ERZ779855 (study PRJEB29588, sample SAMEA1967319) | human gut metagenome | biome: human gut; feature: human-associated habitat; material: faeces | place: Denmark | collected 2008/2010 ...
GAGGCTGGCCGCGAGAAGGTGGGCAAAAACGGTGTCGTCCGCGACCCTGCCACCCACCGCGAAGTGCTCCACAATGCGATGGGCTATGCCGCTGCAAACGGTTTCGTCGTGCGCGGACTGGATTTCAGCCCCGTCAAAGGCCCTGAGGGCAACATTGAGTACCTGATGTTCGTCCAGAAGAGCGAACAGCCCGGTGTGCTGGATGATTCTGTTGCCGAGCAGGTCGTAGCGGCAAGCCACAGCTCTCTGGACAAGTAAATCTGCTGGGAGACGGAGGAATAAACCGCCCTATGACTGTTTACATTTCGCCAAACCCCGGCAAAGAGCAGGCGGTGGCCACCGCCCAGCAGGCAGCGCAGCTCCTGCTGATGCAGGGGGCTGTCGTCCTGATGCGGGATGATCTGAAAGAGTCCTGCTACGTGGAAGGTGTACAGTACCTTCCTTTGGAAGAATGCCTTCCGCGCACCGATGTCATCCTGACCATCGGTGGTGATGGAACCATCCTGCACGAGGCAAATTTTACGCTGCAATATCAAAAACCCATCCTCGGCATTAACATCGGACGCTGCGGCTTCCTCGCTACCTGTGAGGTGGATGAAATGGAAGAAAAACTCGCCGCTCTGGTGCGGGGAGAATATATGCTGGACAGCCGGATGCTGCTCTATGTGCGGGTGCTGGGCGAAGAGAACTGGGAGGGCCATGCCCTCAACGACGTGGTCGTGACCAAAGGCCGCCTGCAGCAGGCCATCGACTTCAGCATCTACTGCGACGACATCCTCGTAGAGCATTACCGTGGTGACGGCGTCATCGTGGCGACCCCTACAGGCTCCACAGCCTATTCGCTGGCGGCCGGCGGGCCGATCTTGGACTCGCAGACCAAGGGCATCGTCGTCACTCCCATCTGTCCCCACAGTCTGACCAGCCCTGCGATGGTCTTTGCTCAGGAGCGCAAAATAAACATCTGTGTGGGGCAGGTCATCGACAACGAAGTGTTCCTGAGCTGCGACGGCGCAGCGGAATATCCGCTCAGTGCCGGCTCGACGGCGGAGATACGCCTCTCTGATCAGATCGTACAGCTCGTCACCTTCAGCAGGGCGGACCAGTTTCAGGCCATCGACCAGAAGCTGCGCAGCCGGAGATAATAACAAGAGGAGGCAAGGAATATGGGCCGAAACAATCCAGCTGAGGCAAAAGGCAAGACGGAACGTCAGCAGACGATCCTCCGCCTCATTCAGGAACATCCCATCAGCCGACAGGAGGTACTTCTCGAGCATCTGCGCCAGGAGGGCTTCGAGGTGACACAGGCTACCATTTCCAGGGACATCCGGGAGCTGTGCCTCGTCAAAGCTGCCACCGCCGACGGCTACCGCTATGTTTCCAGCCACAACGAAAGCCTCAACCCCAAGATGCAGGGCCGATTTGAGACGATATTCCACGAGTCTGTGCTGGGGGTGGATTTTGCCGGACATGTCGTGCTGGTGAAATGCTACTCCGGCATGGCGAACGCTGCCTGTGAGGTATTCGACGCCTTGAAATGGAAGAATGTCGTCGGTACGCTTTCCGGCGACGATACATTCCTTATCGTAGCCCGTTCGGAGCGGGACGCAAAGACCATCTGTTCGGAACTGACCCGTCATATCGGGCAGAAATAAACGCGGGAGTGAAACTATGCTGAGCAGCCTGCAAATCGAAAATGTTGCAGTTATCCAGAAAGCAAACGTCCATTTCGAAAAGGGCCTCAACGTCCTGACCGGTGAGACGGGCGCAGGTAAATCCATCCTCATCGACTCCATCAACGCCATTCTGGGCAACCGCACTTCCAAGGATCTTGTGCGCACCGGCGCGGCTAAGGCCGTCATCCGGGCCGCGTTCGAGGACGTGCCGCCTGCTGTTCTCGACAGCCTCGAAAAGGCAGGCTATGAGCGCTCGGAGGCCCTGCTGCTCAGCCGTGAGATCACCGCCGAGGGCAAGAGCACCTGCCGTATCAACGGGATGCCGGCTACTGCCGCCGTCCTGCGGGAGCTGTGCGGCGGGCTTATCAACATCAACGGTCAGCACGACTCCGTGGGTCTGCTGAACCCGGCCCGTCATGAAGGCATTCTGGATGCTTACGCCCAGAACAGTGCTGAATATCAGGCGTATTATGCTATCTACCGGGAACTGGTCAGCGTCAAAAAGGCGCTGGACGCCATGATAACCGACGAGAGCGAAAAGCAGCGCCGTATCGACCTGCTGAGCTATCAGGTGCAGGAGATCGACGATGCCGGCCTGACGGCAGGGGAGGAGCAGACGCTGGAAAGCCGCCGCAAAGTGCTGGCGAACGCTTCCACCATCCGGGACCGTATCGCACAGTGTTACGCGCTGCTCTCCGGCGGCGACGAGGCCCCGGGAGCTGTTGACCTTCTGGGCGAAGCCTCCAACGCTGTGGACGCAGCGGCACAGCTCGACGGAGAGCTGTCTGCCGGTGCGGGCCAGCTGCTCGACCTTTATTACACCGCGAAGGATGTCGCCGCAGACCTCATTGGCCGTCTGGATGCCTACGACACCAACGACGCAGAGCTGGACGAGATCGAGCAGCGCATCGACCTTATCTATAAGCTCCGGCGGAAGTACGGAGACACCGTAGAGGACATCCTCGCTTTCGGGGAGAGGGCGCGGAAAGAACTTGAGATGATACAGTCCTCGCAGGAGAGGGTAGAGCACTTGCAGAAAGAGCAGCGCCGCCTTTACACCCTCGCGCGGGAAAAGGCCGAAGCTCTGACCCAGACCCGTCTGAAAGCTTTTGATGAGCTGAACAAGCGTATCTCTGGCACGCTGGACTTCCTGAACATGCCGGGTGTGCGGATGACGCTTCGCCATTCGCGCGGCCCGCTGGCCAGCCATGGGCAGGACAGCATCGAGTTCTATATCTCCACAAACCCCGGCGAAGCTCCGAAGCCTCTGGCAAAGATCGCCTCGGGCGGTGAATTGAGCCGTATTACCCTTGCCATTAAAAACGCAATGGCTGATAAAGACGCCGTGCCGACCGTTATTTACGACGAGATCGACAGCGGCGTATCGGGCAAAGCAGCCAGCCGTATCGGCGAGGGACTGCGTCAGAGCGCCGAGGGCCATCAGATCCTCTGCATCACTCATACGGCGCAGATCGCTGCACTGGCCGACTGCCATCTGCTTATCCAGAAGAATATCACGAATGAACGCACCTATACCGAGATCCACCCGCTGGATACCGAGGGCAGAGTGGACGCACTGGCTCATATCATTTCTGGTGACCATGTCACGGAGCTTTCCCGTGCCAATGCCAGAGAGATGCTGGGGCTGGCCGAGCATGAAACCGGTGATTGACAACCCTGCTGATTTGTGCTAAACTGATTTTTGTTGAAAGACGTTGAAGGGAACAAGTACCTTGTCAGTGTCTGCCCAGAGAGACCCCGGTTGGTGCAAGGGGTGTGCAGAACAGCAGGGGAAATACCTCCCGGAGTTGCAGGCTGAATGCTTTGGCTAGTAGGCTGTGCCGCGTGCGAGCGTTACAAACGCAGGAGTGTATCCCATCTCTGTGGGGCGCACTCGTGAGGCCGTTTCCGTGAGGGGGCGGCGCGTACGGGCAGGGCCGGGATCGGGTACGTCCCGGGAGGCGGGAATCCCTCCATCCACGGCCATGACTCCAGCCACGCCTTCCGCAATCATGCCTATCCATGACGCCCAGTGTCTCCGTTCTTCCTGATTCATATGGCTTATGACCAGGTTGGAGCGGGTTTTGCTCATTCCTGAAACAATATCTTGTGGATATTGCCGTTTTTAAGGGGAGAGTCCTGAAAATATGGCAGTCTGTGGAAGAGTTAATACTCCAGCTCCAGCCAGAGCTGTTCCCAAATGCCCTGCCGCTGTTCTTCCTGGGGATGGGAGACGGACAGCCCCAGAAGGCGGAATGTACGGTCCCCGGAATCCAGTTCTTCCATCAGGGTGCGGGCCAGGGGGAGGATGCCTTCTTTCTCCGTCAGGATTTCCGGAACGGTCGCGCAGCGGGTCTTCTGGACAAAGTCCGGGAACTTAACCTTCAGGGTAAGGGTGTTTCCCCGGAAGCCGGAACGGGCCAGCCGCCCCGCGAGTTCTTCCGCCAGCAGGGGGAGGCGTTGTTCCAGCGCTTCCGCCCTGGTGACGTTTTCCCGGTAGGTTTCTTCACAACCCACGGATTTGCGCATGCGGGAAGGTTCCACAGGGCGGTCGTCCACACCGCGGGCGAAGTTGTAGAAGATGGCTCCTGTCTTGCCGAAATGCCTTACCAGGAAGTCTTTGTCCCGTGCCCGGAGCTGCGCCCCGTTGGTGATGGAAAGGGCGCGCATGCGTTCGGCGGTGGCGTGCCCGACTCCCCAGAAAGCTTCAATGGGAAGTGCCGCGATGAATTTTTCCGCCCGGGATGGATGGATTGTGAACAGCCCATCCGGCTTGCGGTAATCGGAAGCGATTTTTGCCAGGAATTTATTGTAGGAAACGCCGGCGGAGGCCGTCAGGTGAAGTTCCCGGCGGATTTCCTTCTTAATCCTCCTCGCAATGTCGACGGCCAGCGGAATGCCCGGCTTGTTTTCCGTGACGTCCAGAAAGGCTTCATCCAGGGAAAGGGGTTCCACCAGATCTGTGTAACGGTGGAAAATGGCGTGTATCTGCGCGGAGACGGCCTTGTACACATCCATGCGGTTGCGGGTGAAAATCAGATGGGGGCAAAGCTTGAGAGCTTTCATGGAAGGCATGGCGGAACGCACTCCGAAACGGCGCGCCTCATAACTGGCCGCCGCCACCACGCCGCGCATTTCCGGCCTGCCTACGGCGATGGGCTTGCCGCGGTATTCGGGATGGTCCCGCTGTTCTATGGATGCGTAAAAGGCATCCATATCCACATGGATGATTTTTCTCTGGTTCATGGGAGCGCTTCATGATTCCTGATGAGGCGGGAAACATGAGGGAATGGGATGCCCCAGCATAATCCGGCTTATCCTGCAAGTCCAGTTGGAAGGAGAAACTCCGGCAGGGAGGTGAAAGAAAGGCGGATTTTTGGGGAACGGGACGATTTAAGTGAAAAAATCTTCCGGGCATGGTAAATTCCGGACATGTCCAGCGGAATGAAGGAACGCCTGTGCCGGAGCCTGGAAAAGGTGCTGCATGCGGAAACCCGCGAATTGCCTGCCGCAGTGGGGGGAATCCTCCTGTTTTTCCTGTTGTTCCTGGCCTATTCCATGTTGAGGCCGGTCCGGGAAACGATGGGCATTGCCGGAGGCGTTCAGAGTTTGCAGTGGCTTTTTACGGCTACTTTCGCCGCTTCCATAGGAGTCCAGTTTTTATTTGGATGGGTTTCCTCAAAGGTGCGGAGAAAGGCCATTCTTCCGTGGACGTACGGTTTTTTCATTCTTAACCTGGCGGTTTTCGCGGCGCTCGTGCTGGCATGCCCGGGAAATATCTGGACGGCCCGTTCGTTTTATGTGTGGCTGTCCGTATTTAACCTGCTTACCGTTTCCGTGGCGTGGAGCGTGTTGTCGGACGTCATGAAGCCGGGGCAGATGAAACGCCTGTTTGCCCTGATTGCCAGCGGAAGCAGTCTTGGGGCCATGACGGGGCCGGCGGTGATGGCCGGCCTTCTGTGGTTGTTCCTTGCCGCCGCTGTTCTTCTGGCGCTGGCGATGCTGGCGGGAATGTACCTGCACCGCTGGTGTGACGGGAATTCCCCGGAAGATGCGGAAACGGGAGTTCGTCTTCCGGCCGATTGCCGGGAACGCCCTCTGGGAGGGAATCCGTTTGCCGGGGCGTCTGCCGTATTCCGGTCTCCCTTCCTGATGGGCATCGGGCTGTTCATCATCCTGCTGGCCGGGACCAATACGTTCCTGTATTTTGAGCTGATGAGCGTTGTAGCGTCTTCCTTTCCTGATCCGGTGCGCCAGACGCAGGTATTCGGAGTGCTGGACGTTGTTGTTCAGGGGTGTACCATGCTGCTTCAGGTATTTCTCGCGGGACGCATTGTTCGGAAATTCGGATTGGCGGCGTTGCTGGCGGCTGTTCCTGTTCTTATTTCCCTGGGTTTTGTATGGATGGCTTTCGCTCCGGTATTTGCCGTCGTGGCCGTGGTGATGGCGGTACGCCGCATCGGGGAATACGGAATGGTGCGTCCCGGCCGTGAAATGCTGAATTCCGTATTGTCCCCGGAAGAAAAATATAAAGCCAAGAGCTTTATTGATACAGTCCTTTACCGTGGCGGCGACGCCGTCAGCGCATGGCTGAAAAGCTACTTTAACGTGTTGGGGGCCCATTCTCCGTGGGCCATGCTGGCCGGAGCCGCCATTTCCTTTCTTTGGGCGGCCACCGGATTCCTGCTTGCGGACAGGTTCCGGAAAATGGCCGGAGTACAGGGAAAGAAATGATCCTTATGGCGGGGAATTTTCCGTTTTGTCCGGATACGGCCCGCCAGATGCGGCAATTCCTGGTGATGCCTCTTTTCCGGCGGCTGCCGCCGTCAGAGGTGAACTGCTGGGGTATTGGGGAATCTGGCGCGTTTTGAAAAAGCGTGGCAAAGCCGTGTTCTGTGGAGGAATAAGTGCCAGGCCTTCCGTTGAGGGATAGTTGCAGGCAGGGGATTGCGTGATGCCCTTGATGGCGGAAGCGGCGGGAGGCAAGACAGATGTTTTTCTCCGGCGATGAATAATTTCTGGAATGTTCTTTATTTGACGGCGGTTTCCCTCTGCGGCGGCAACATGCGGATTTTCAACCCGGAATCAATACTAAATATTGTGGAAAAATAATTTAAGTATCATTTCAACCCTGTTTTCAGGATGATTTTTCCTCCAAAAAAACTCCCTGCCGTGGCGGGCATTTCCTGTTGTTTTTTTGGAAACAATTTTGACACCAATATCACATTTTAACAAAATGTAATATTTTTAATATAAAAAAGTTACTTTAAAAATAAAGATTAATTTCCCCATGCCGCAAGACATCTGCCACATGCAACCCTCCATCCACTCCGGCACATGAAACGGATTGAAAATCCGTTATTGAAGCCCAAGCCTCTGTGAGGCAAGTATGCTGGTCATCTTTCCGTTAGATGATTCCGTCATTACTATTGTTATATATTCCTCTGATAATGAAGAAGACACTCATTACGCTCATTGCTCTGGCGGGAATGGCTCATGCCGATTTTGTATGGAACGGCGGTGAGAGCATTACCCAGGAGCTTTGGCAGACAGAATCCAGCTGGTCCATCACCGGTTCAGATTCCTGGCCGTCGGCAGGAACCGGTCCCGGCACGCCCAATTCCAACGCATGGTCTCTTATTTCCGTTTCCGGCGCGAGCGGCAGCATTTCCCAGCTGGAAGGCTGGACATTGAAGCTTGCCCTGCAAAACGGTGCGGATTTGACTGTAGGGAACGTAAAAAAATTCCAGGGCGGCTGTTCTATTGATATTGATCAATCATCTACGCTGACCTTCAACAGTTATGACGGCGGCAACGATGGTGAGCGCACGACGTTGAACAACTACGGCACGTTTAACCTGGCTTATACCAAGAGCCAGGGTGGGGAAGGATTTTACGTCAATTTGGGAGCCACGGGCATCATGAACCTTACTTCCTCCAACGGTAGTTCATACAATGCCAAGATAGCAAGTCTGACCGCTACGCTGACTCTTGACGGAGGCACCGCCAGCGGAGTAACTGCCAGCGGTCATCAAATCCTGACCAGGAACCTGGTTACCCTGGGAAGCAATATGTCTTTTGACGGCACGGACACTTCCTTGGAAATGCTCAGCGGCATTGCAGGCATTGATTCCCTCACCGCTGTGGACGATTTGACTAATGCCGAAGTTGGTTCTTATATGATTACCAAGGATGGAAACGGATACAGCGTTTCCTATGTGGTTCCGGAACCCGCAGCGGCTTCCCTGAGCCTGCTGGGCCTGGCTGGCCTGGCGATGCGCCGCCGCCGCAAGTAACGGCAAACTTGGATTCCTGTTTCCATTCAGCTCCCTTCCGCGGTTAACGGAAGGGAGTTTTTTTATTATTTCCCGGAAGGGCGGCGTATTTCCGGAAGATGTCCGGGCGGAACGGGAGAGAGAAGCCGGGAGAGTGCATATGCATGGGCCTATTCTTCCCCGGAGGATGCCGTAACCGGATTAGCCCCGGCTATTGTTCTGCAACGCTGCAAGAAAGGAAAAAGGCCTGTTATTGCCGGGAGTAACCACTTTCTTTCAAAAAAAAAGTGGTAGTCCCGGTAGGAATTAATATGTTTATTTAGAATAATATATTATAAAATGTGTTCATTATTGTGATAATGTTGAGCACACGGAAGGATGAAAAATAGTCTGAAATAGGCCGAAAAAGGGAGTCTCCTTGAGCGTAGAGGCTCGAACTGGGTCATGGGTCATCTGTGTTTTTGCATGCATGGAGTTGAAAAATTTCATGCAACTATTCCAACAATGCAACGGGAAAAGTATAGGTTCAAGTAAAAGCCTGCGTGTCTGCCGTAGAGGAAACGCAACGGGGCCGCATTTGTATGTTACGGATTGCAAAAGCTCTTTATGCTTGGGGGGCGGTGGACGCTGATGAACGCATACCCCGTTTGAAAGAAGCTTTGGATAAGGCTGTTGAAGATATCATTGAAAACCAGGGAAAGGAAATCACTCAAGGGAACGTGGGGGACAGTTCATTCCAGTTCGCGCCAGGTTCCATGACTATTGATTTATGGGTGGAAGCTTTGGGGATTGCTATTCGTTCTCTTGAGCATGGCCGGTTTGAAGGAGGGAATAACGTTGCAAGGATAGTGTTTCGATGAAAGCAGGAAATGTCCAGATTTTGGATCAGTTCGGCCGGCCGTTTTCAAGCCGCCCCATTTACAAGAGCGGCAGTTATGATGACGGGCTGCAGCGGCTTCCGAATTATCTCAAAGAACCGGAACAGCTTTCCGGGAACCTTACCCGGAAGAACCTTATTTCCGCATCCCGTCTGTTGTACAAAAATAATGGCGTTGTAAAAGGCGCCGTGAACATGAAGGCTGAATACTCTATCGGGAAAGCGTTTCTGTTCAAATCTCTGTGCAAGAATCCGGAAGTTGCGGCGAAGTATGACGAGTACATCAAGGCGTTTTACAAAGTTGCATGCGTGAACGGAAAGAATTTTCACTCGCTCCTGTATCTGATCTCCACCGCCATCGACATTGATGGGGATTGCTTTGTAATGTTGACGGAAAGCAAGACGGGGTTTCCTCAACTGCAATTTATCCGGGCAAACCGTGTTTGCTCTCCTAAAAATGGCCTTATTGACTCCGGAAAATATAAGGGATTGAACGTGCTGCACGGCGTCATAACCAATCGCATGGGACGTGAAATCGCTTATTGGCTGGACGGCGACGAACCAGGGGGAGGTGAAATCATCCCGGCATCCTCAATACTTCATATCGTGGATGACGACTTTCTTTCCACCTGCCGGGGCGAGCCTCTCTTCTCTCATGGCCTCAAGGAATTCCGATACATTGATGATATCAATACAGCCGAACTTGGGGCCATGAAGATTGCGTCACAAATTGCCCTGGTAAAAAAGAACGAAACGGGAGAAGTTGACATAACGCAGGCTTATGACAAACCGTCCAATAATGGGGAGGTGCTCATCCGGAATACTGGTGATAAGCAAATTGTATTTTTGAAGTCTGAAGATTCCCTTGACTCCCTGAAGATTGAGCGCCCCTCTCCGAACTACATGAGTTTTTCAGAACGGCTTCTGAAGGGCGTTTTATCCGGGGTGGGCGTGCCCTATGATATCGTGGTCAATCCGGACTCAAGCGGCGTTGGGAACAGAATGTCTCTGTCCAAATTTGACAATACCACGCGAGATCGGGCCACGCTGCTTGAAGATGCTGCCAGACTGCTTGTACAGTATATCTTGGCCGTAGGTATCCAGCGGGAGGACATCCCGCACGCGGAAGGCTGGTGGAACATGATGTTCAGCCGCGCCAAGCGTCCAAGCGTAGACATGGGCCGCGACTCCAACAGCCAGTTGAAAGAGTACAATGCCGGTATTAAAAACCTCACAGAAATCTGTGAGGAAAACGGAACGCAGGTTGAGGACCATTTGAGAATACGTGCCAGGGAAGCCGCCATTGCGGAGAAGTTGCGCCGTGAAGCTGAAGCAGAATTTGGAGTAGAAATCTCTCCGGATTATATCAGGAAGTTTTAATGTGATGAAACCGTTATATTGTGAAGAAACTGCATGGCTGGCGAAGATTCGCCAGCGGAAGAGCCTGGAACTGAAAGCCGCAGGGAATCCGGATTTTGACTTCTCATTTTTCATCCAGACACGCCAAAAAGCGCGGGTAATTGGGTCATCCTTGGTGATTGACGTGATTGGGCCTCTATACGGTGACGGCGTGCCGTTGAATGAAGTCCTGGGCGGCACGAATTATCAGTCCATCGTGAAGGAAATAAAGGGTGCTGCCGGGAACATTGATGAAGTTGTTTTCATTTTTGACTCTCCGGGAGGTGACGTGCAAGGCTGTCATGAAACAGCAGAATTGATTAAATCTCTGCCAGTGGAAACAGTGGCTTATGTCAAAGGCATGTGCTGCTCTGCCGCCTATTATTTGGCTTCCGCTTGTGATCAAGTGGTCGTGACGGAAACGGCGCTGGTTGGCAGTATCGGGACGGTCATCAGCCTGTGGAATGCCAAGAGTGAGGAAATATTGACCATCACGAATGATGATGCTGTTTTCAAGCATCCGGAAACCCCGATGAATACGGAGGCAATCGCCTATTACAGGGATTTGTGCAACAAGATCGCCGGGCGGTTTCAGGAATTTGTGGCTTCAGGACGTCCCGGTTTATCTGCGGATGCGTTTTCCGGCAAGGTTTTTGTGGCGGAAGATGCTGTTTCCCTGGGCCTGATTGATGATGTAATACCCTGGGTCGATTTTCCTGGAGTGGTATGAAAACGCAACGGTTTTGTCATAAGTATGGCACTATTCAAGTCTGATCAAAATATCGTTGATGCGCTCAAACAAGAGCTTGCCCCTTTTGGGGCAGAAATGAAGAATGGGATTAAAGAAATCCAATCCTCTATTAAAGATCTTTGTGAGCGTGTCGAAGCCCTGGAAAAGGAGAATGTCAAGCTCCACGCATCCGTTGCCCTCAAGAAAAACCAGCTTGAGGAAGAAGCCGATACGAAGGCGAGCCAGAAGGCCGCTGAAATGGTGGCTGGTATGGGACATAAAGCCGTAGTGGATAAGCCGGAAGACGGCGAAGAAAACTCCTCTATCCTGGAGCAGTACTCAGCTCTTTCCGGAGAGGAACAGAGGAAGTTTTATGCTGCTCATAAGGATGAGTTGGCAAAACTTTGCAAGTAATCAATAACAATATTAACGATTAAAACCATTTTTTAGAATTATGGCTCTTTCAGATGCTCACAAGATAGTTATTCACAGTGAAGTCATTTCTTCTTTGCGTAAAGCTCTGGCTCCGCTGGAATACTTTAAGAAGGATTTCCGAATGGAGTATGCTTCTGAGATTAAATTCAAGAATGTAAAAGCCGCCGGAAATATTACTGAAAACCCTTCTGATTACCAGACGGATAAAGAAAATGAAGGGGATTTAATCCCCCTGTCACTTACTGAACTCCATCAACCCTGGCGCATTACGCCCGCCGAAAAGCGGAATGGGTGGAAATTGGCGGATTTGGCAAAAACGAACGCTACGGCGTTTGCCAATAACTTGAACAAGCGCATACTTTCCCTTGTTACAGCGGATGGAGCCAAGGTTATCGGTACGGCTGACGCTTTCACAAAGCGTAAGTGCATCAACCTCAGCGGAGACGTAGAATCCGACGAACCTCGCCTTTTGCTGGCGCCTGATTATTACCGAGCTATTCTTCCGGAAAATACGACGGAATTCCGGCTTGATGGAGGCGCTTACGGATTTGATTCCATCCATAAGGTCAAGACCTCCGTCTTTGCTGATAACGTAGTCGGTATTTCCTATGATGGAGGTGCGGTTGCTGTTGGTTCCGCCCTTCCGGAGATCGACGAGGCTTTCAAGGATGATATCCATTCCGAGGTCATTCAGGTGGAAGGTCTTGCTGGTCTTTCTATCCTGTTTTGCACTTGGCTTGATTTGAAAACTCGCGCGGAATGGGCTTCTCTGGGCCTGATGTTCGGGGCAAAGATTCTCGAGGCTGACAAGGTGAAAGGATACGTTGCCGCTGCTGTTGCGTCAGATGAAGGCTGATTTTCTTTGTATTCATGCTGGTGTTTACCGTCCCAGATTTGTCCGGGGCGGTTTTTTGTGCAACGCACCGCCATTTGTATGAGATTCACAGAGGCTGCCAACGTTGCTCACCGGAGTATTAACCGGGTATTACCACAGACAAAAATTGTCTACAATGGCCAGACGTACCGGGGGTACATGAATTCCCGGGACATAACCATTGAACGCCAGGAAGGAGGGTATTGCAACCAGCGTGACCGCATCATTCACATCCAGACAGGGGACGCTTTTCAGATTGGGGGGCGTGTGGGGTGCGAAGGGATGAAATTCAAGATTACCGCCGTCACAAGTAATTGTGTTTACAAGGTATTAACTTTATCAGCCGATTTATATGAGTAGCATGGAAGTCCGGATAGATGTGAAAGGAATGGATAGCGCCTTGAAAAAGGTGAAAACGAATATTGAGCGTTTCGGAAATTTATATACTACGTTGCTTGCCTACAATACCGCTAGCGGGATGTGCTTTAACGCCACTCTTCCGCTGGGAAAAAATCGCAAATCAAAGGTTTCCGGAAGAAAATCCGGGGAAGGGTCTGTCAGCCGGGACGTTTCCCGCGCCGGGCGCGGTGTTGGATCGTTTATCAACCAACTAAAGGAAAGAGACATAAAAAGGGCAAGACAGGTTGCCGGCATGCTTTCTTTAAAGGCAGATCCTCAAAAGGCTGCCGAAGTGGCGACGGATGTTTTTGGGCAGGTTGTGCGCTTTTATCAGAGTTACAGCCCGGAATTTCATACTTCTGCCCGGAAGAATGGTCGTGTGTCCTCCTTTACTGGGAATGTCGTGCTCAATAGAAAGAGTACGGAGAACTATAAGAATAAGGTATTCAAGCATATCGGGAAGGCAAAATCAGGGTGGCTGATTAATACTTCTTATGGATGGGCTGCTCGTGCGCCTCAATGGATTGCGCGGCATGGGAAAAACGGGACAATCAAGAAGTTGCCTGATGGAAGTGTCGAAATAGAAAATAATCTGTCTTATGCCTCGGAGGCTATGCTTAAGGCGCTTGTACCGTTTGTCCAAACCAAGGCATTGCAGGCCACGAACTTGAAATTGCACCATGAGTGGCAAAGGAGAAACAGGGTATGATTATGGATCGTGTCATCAGTCATTTGAGGAATTCCGGGTTTACTGTCTACAAAGCCGGGAATAACAGCGACATAGAACGGAAGCCCTGCGTCGTCATAGGCATGGTCGGGTATACTCAGCCTTGGACGCCTTTGCCCGCCAGGGAATATACGCTTTCCATGATTCTGATCAATAACCGGTCTGATTCGGAAATGGAAAGAACCCTTGTGGAGACGTTATTCCGGCTGGATTGTGGTGAACAGTGTGATTTTTTCAATATTACGGATTATTCGGCTACGCTGGATGATGATGACTGGGTAACTACCTGGACATTGCGTTATATTGAAAGATAGTTTTATACTATTTTGATAATCAATGGTTGTACTTCTTGTACCCCTTCATATCCTTTATTTCCGGCTTGGTTATCGTGCCGTTTTAGTCTTTTTACTCACGTTCTGAATGTGGGTTGAACTACGCGTTAAACGTGTTGATGGGGAGCGAGAAATTTTTCAAAGTTTTCATGAACTGAATATTCAGTTCATTCAACAATAAACGATTAGAAAGCATAACATTATGGCTATATCAACAATACCATTCCACCCGCTCGACGCCGAGAATAATCCTCGTTATAAAGTGAAGAAAAAGGACGCACCCAAGATCGTCTGGCATGAGACGGAAGAAACCGGGGCGCATGATTGGGAAGGATACATTCGTATTCCCTTCGATAAGGAATGTGCCTTTACCATTCAGATGGACGACAACGGTTACTTGGAAATCGACAACCAGAAAGTGGTGGAACTCAACGGTAGCAACTCATCCAAGAAAGCGGAGGGTAAGAAGGAGCTCAAGCAAGGTTACCATTATGTCAAGCTCCATCATGAAAATTTGAAGGTTCCGGATGCAATTGCTCCCTATCCCAATGCGGAAGAATTCGTTCCTCAAATGGATGGTGTTGACCTGGAACTTTGGGAAATTGATGCTCCCACGAATCTCTGGAAGATGGAGGATGCCCAAAAACTGCTGAAATGTTACAATGTGGTGGATTATGTCACTATGCCTGATCCTGGACAGGTTTGGGCTTATATTGGGGGGTGGCTCTACCAGGCTCACTTAAAGGAAATTAAGGACAATGTTCCGGAACAATCGCGCAATTATTATAACAGTTGTGCCTTGCGAATGAGTATTGCTCTAAGTTCCTTCGGAAAGGATTTGAAGGGTGAAGCAGGAGCGGAGCTCATAGGAGACAAGGCGAACGCTGATACAATAGGAGGTAAAACCCATGTCATCACCCGTGCACGGGATATGGCTGCTTATGTGCAAAAACTCTTGGGCGACCCTGATTATCCCGACGCCCAGGATAAAGGTTATTGCAGCCCGCAGCCGGGCGACATCATTGTGTTTGCAGGAAATGGCCATGTAGGAATGTGTCCGGGAGACAACATATTCATTGGCAGTTTTCTGACTGGCCCTATTTGGTTAATCAATCGGTCCACATTGAAAGACGCTGAATAATTCATAAACTTCTCTTTCACGGGGCGAATGCTGTTAGAGCGTTCGCCCCGTTTTTTGAACATAATGGGGAAAAAATAATATATACTTTTATGGATAAAACATCTCTCTTTTGCTGTTTGCTTTCCGGTCTGATGGCGTTATCGGTTAGTGCTACGTCTCCTGTTGCCACGCAGGCTGAAGTGTCCGGGGATATTTCTCTCCGTGGTATAGCCAGACTCCTGCAGAAAAGCGATATTGTCTTAGCGGTTGTCATTTATAAGACGGTGGAAACTACCCAGGAGACGATATTCTACGCCCGCGTCATTCAGTCCCTCCGGGGAGACATTCCTGTAGAAGCCCTGGTTCAGTGGAGAGGGGCGGCGAATAATCTCCCTGTGGGCGGCTCTCCTAAAACAGAACTGTATTCGAGTTGTAATCTGAGTTATGTCCTTGCGACTTCAAAGGAGGTAGAAAAACTGCTGGGTACGCCGGAAGATTTTATTCCGGCTGACAGCATTTATGGACTGGCTTCCTACAATTTGGGAAATGACGTCAGTTTTTTCCCGATGACGGAGAGTAACTCAGGCCGCGCCATGAAAAAGCTCCTCCGTATCGAACCGGCCAAAATTACTGAAGAATCGGAGGCGGCCCGCTTCCAGCCGGAATCCGGCGAGTAATCCGGTTTTCTCTCTACGCTTCGATTTTATTTGAATCATCCCCGTTCATGAAATATGAGCGGGGCTTTTTTGTGGAGGAGGTTCATTCTCCTGTTTTTTGGGGGGGGGCGGAAGCGCAACGCACGGCCATTTGTATGGCAAAAGCATCTGATTTTATCCAGCACGGAGAAGGTATTTTCGGGCTCAATTATTCCGGTGAACAGGAATTCGGAGCAATCATTTCTTCCGTTAGTTATTCATGGTCGGCCAAAGGTGATGTAGAACTTACTGGGGACAAGGGATTGATGGAGGGGAACACGCTTTATGATTCCCGCTGTGAAATTACCTGGGAAGCCTATATGAGAAAGACTGGCACGGAAGTGCCCCACATTGGCGATATTGTTGATGTGCATGCTGATGTCTTGAATCTCTGCATCAAGAATTCCGGTGAAGAAATTCCGGCAAAGGTGACTAAGGCCATTTGCAAGAGCGTGGATGTGAAGATGGAGACGCAGAATTATAGGAGTTTCACGGTTAAAGCTACTTATGGTCCTAATATCGTTGCTCTGAATCCGGATATTGCTTCCGAATGACAAATTTAAGGGGGGTGAGCTTCACGCCTCCCCTCCCCTCAAACAAAAAATAATATAATAGACAGAACATGAATAATATAATCAATATTGAAGATATTAATCTCGCCAGCGCTTTGCTCGCTGCTACAGCCCCTATCGCCAAGCGGGCGGAGATAATCATTACAGACCGGGGAGAACGGAAGGTTTTTTATTTTACGGATACCCTGGAGACGCGGGAAATGATCAGGAAGTGGAAGGATCCTGATTTTGTGAAGAACAATCCGGAAGATCCGTTTGCCCTGGTCAAGGCGGCCTTTGATTGCCGCCGCGGCATTCTGTCTGGCCTTTCCCGATTCCGGAAAATAGCCTGCATCCGTTCCAGGGATGGGGAGAAGGTCGCCTTAATTCCGGAGAATTGTCCGGAAGAGGATAAAATGGAAATCATGGGGCGTTTGAACTCTTGAGTGTTGGAATATGATGAAAGATGAGGAAAAAGCCTTGAAGCTCCGTCCCCTGTCTATTGGGAGCATGGAGCTGATGCAGCGGTTTAACTGTGGATTCATGGACGGGAGCATGAATCTGGGCTGCATTGTGGAATATATTTATATTCATACGGAGGATATTGAAACGCTTGAGTCCATGAGCCTTGAAGCGTTTAAGGAAGCCGTCCGAAGATTCAAATATGAATTAAGCCCTGATGAAATGCAGCGTATTTCCTCCCTGGTAGGCCTGCAGGCGCAGCAGGTGGATGAAGCCGCTTTTACTGTTGAGGACTCCAAAAAAAACGGGAGGGGACAGGCCGGATTATTTTATCCAGGTGGTTTGGGCGATTGCGTCGAAAACGGGCTATCCCTTAAATTACATTAAATATGATATTCCCTACAGCATGATCCTGCAGTTCCTGATGAGCGAGTGTGTTGCAAATGGCGTAAGCTGTTATTACACCCATGCCCGGAAGGTGGATCATGCTGATTTGGAGCGTTTGGACGCTCTGTTTAACAAGCCTGTTGATGTTGAAGAATGAGTGCCGTAAAATTTAAATTCTCCGGAGATTCTTCGGAATTGCTCAAAGAACTGGAGAACATTAAGGAAAAGATCCGCGAGACCTCGGGGCAGGCGGCAAATATGCGTGTTGCTAAGGGCGGTAAGGCTGACGTAGAGGGATTGGGGGCGTCTTTCAAGAAGTTATTGCCTGCAATTACGGCTGCCGGCGCTGCCGCGGCAGGATTTGGGGCGGCATGGAGCGCTGTCAAAACAGGAATCAATGACGCGATGGATGATGAATACATGGCGGTACAGTTATCTTCCTATACAAAAAATATTGAGTCGGCCAGGGATTTGCAGTCCCAGCTTGATCATCTGGCGGCAAATGGCGTTGTTAGCCTGGACGATTTAGGGAAAGCCGCTCAAAACCTGGCCATGCATTTTCGGACAAATAATACGGCTATCATGAGCTGGTCGAAAGTTTTTGCAGATATTGCCGCGTCCGGAAAGATTTCCGCAGAGCAGCTTTCCAATTCATGGGCGAAGGTGATGGCAAACGGATTTGCCGATTCACGGGCCATTAACCAGCTGCAGAATCAGGGCATTCCCATTATCAAGGCTTTGGCGGAAGAAATGGGCGTGGCGGAAAGACAGGTTGTTGAGCTCGCCAAGAAGCGGGAAATTTCCGCTGACCAGTACGTGAACGCCATGAAGAAAATGCGTGACGCGGAATTTTCCGGGAAGAATTCCGCATTGTCTAATACGACCATCGGTTCATGGGAAACGCTCAAGGCTACTTTTGAAAATACTATGGGGGATCTGGTGAGTGATAATGTCTCAAAAACGGCCGGGCTTTTTCAGTACCTGACATCTCGAATAGAAGAGGCCTCCGAGGTTGGTTTTCATTTTTACGCCATGAATCAAGAGAATTTATCTCTTTTTGAGATCATGTTATCTAGAGTTCAGGCTGGTTTTGCTGGTCTTACAGGGATTTTTGTGAATGGAAAGTGGGAAAATCCATATCAAGAGGGGACGTATGACCAAAGGAAAAATCTGATTGATTACGGTTCATCTGATAAAATCAGGGAAGAAATATCCAAGGCCAAAAGCAATGATGAAATTGAGCTTGTTCAAGAGCGGCTAGGTAAAGAATGGGATGATCTTATTAAACAACGCGGCATCCGTCAGAATTATATTGCAAACGATGGCGTAAACAGTGCAGAAGCAAAGGCGGAAATTGAGGCTATTGACAGGATGATTGCCGCCCGTCAAGAACTTCTTGAGGAAATAGAAGAAGGAGTTTTGTGGAGGGAGAATGAGAAGCAATCAATTAAAGAGATCGTAGAAAACAATCAGAAGGAAGCGAGGGCTGCCGCTGATTTGAACGATGCAATGGAGAAGCTTAATGAAACAAGAGATAAAGCAAATAAGCAAAAGCCTAAAAAGAAACAGGATGATTTATCAGTCGATGGTCTAAAGAAACAGCTTGAAGACGAATTAGCCGCTGTTCAACATATTTCCTTGGATGATTTGGAAGAGGAATTGAAATTACTTGAAAAAGAATTCCAAGCAGGAGCTTTAGATTTTAATGCAGCCACGAGATATGAAAAGCTGTTATCCGTGGCTGACTCCATCCGGGAAATTAACGCTCAATTAAATAAAAAGAACAGAGCCGTTAATGATGTGAGACAGGATGCGCAGGAAGAAATTGCCATCATGCAGGCCGAACTTGACGGCGAAAAGGAAAAGCGGCGCGAACTGGAAAAGCAGCGGGATGTGCGGAAGGAAATGCAATCCCTCGTGAAAAGCGGCATGAATGAGCATGACGCCCTGGGGCTGGCGGAACAGAAGGTTTCCCTGACATACAAGATTGAGGACAAAAGGGAAAGGGAGAAAAAGGAAAAAGAGGATTCCAGGGCGCGGGCGCAGGAAATATCCGATGCGTTTAAAACGCGGTTTGACGCAGTACAGCAGACGCTTTCAAGCGTATCCCGTGTGGGGTCTGGTTTCGGTTCCCTCTTTAGCCTGGTGGGAAAGGGGGATGCCGGCCTTTCCGCTGCCGTGGACTCCCTCACAAAGGAAGTGCAGACTTCCAACGGATACCTCAGGACGATTGCGGAAAAGGCCGAGAAAGGCGGTGTTGCCCTCTTTAGCTGACATGAACAAGGATATTAAACACACAGGCGGGTACGGATGGCAGGGAGACTTTGAAGCATCCATGTCTGATGATGGCTCCTGGTCGGCAAGCGTTTCTTACGTGGCGCCCCCCGGGGAGAAATTCACTCCTTCTTACTCTCTGCATTGCCATGTTCCGGGCTTCACGGATTTGACCCTGTCCGGTTACCAGCATTCACGGATGGCGGATTTGTGGAAAACGTCCTGTACCTTTAAAAAAGACGCTCCGCAGGAGGATGAAGAGCCTGACGATCCGGAACCCGGAGATCCGGACACATGGGACTTTGACCCCAAAGACACGAAAACCACCTGGGAATTTACGGCCGGCGTGGCGAGCAAGAGCATCTTTGACCATCCGGATTTCAAATCCATGTTTCAGGATAATCCGGATCTGAAGAAAGCTTATGAAGCAATTATGTCGGGCCGCGTGGATATTGAATCATTGAAGATTGATTCCAGGCTGAAGAGGAAAGATCCGTATGATTTCGGCCTGGGGGGTGTTAAATACTCCCAGGAACTTTCTGACTTGTTCAACAAGATCATTAATAAGGGAATCACTGACTATTACACAAGATCCTGCTCCTATTCCATCACGACCACGGAAGGAAAGGGGCCTGATGCCGCCCTTCAATCATTGATTTCTGCGGGAGGCGGCAATTTCGTAAAGATGGGGGAAGACAAGAATACCTATGGGCGGAACATGGAAACCACGCAATCCTTCTCCCAGATTTTAGAAGAAGGAATTTTGATTATTGGCTCATGATCTGGACAAACGATTTACGGATTAACACGGACATTACGCCGGATGCCGGTAGTCACCAGGCCTACGGGACATACAGAGTGAACCGTACCGTCTCGCAATCGGAAATTGTTCCCATTGCCGGGTTCCGGCGTCCCAAATGGGCGGCCGCGTCAACCAATCCCAATGCTCCCGGCATGGTGGCGACGGGTTATAAAATCTCCCTGCATTCTCCGACAGCTTACAAGGTCACCGTAACGTACTCCTATCCATCCGAAGGTGTCAAAGAGGATGAGGAGGGCAACCCATCCCCGGATGATCCGGAAGGCGGAGGTGAGGCGAGCGAGAAATACAAAGTCAAGATCAGCGACCGTTCAAATATGACTCTTGAACCCTTGCTGAGCTATTACAAGCTGCGGAATCCGGACGGAAGCAGCAAATATCCGGAGGGGGATATGCTGATTCTGGCCGTTTATTTGTCCGGCGGCCTTGTCATGTGCAGCAATGGACAGTACCGGCTGAAATGCGAAAAAGACGAAACGCCGGGACATATTCAATTGCCCGTTACGCCCATCACGCCGTATATCACGCTCGGGTATAAAAAAATATCACAGAACAATACGGTCATCACGAAAACCTACACGGCGCGCCGTGTGGAACCGTCCAAGGTGGAACGCGTGGGTAAGATTGTCCAGGGCGGTGAGTTTGGAGGCGCAACGAACGTGCAAGAGTATAAGCTTGATTACCTCTTTACCCGGTATTCCGTCCACAAAGTAGGCAATCGGGAATACGAAATTACGGAAGAATACACCCAATCCAACCCCGGAGGCTGGTCTGCGGACCTGTACAAAAATGGATAATATCACCAAGGGCGACCCAATTAAGGCGGATTGGGCCAATGCTCTTACAAATGCCGTCAATGCGGCCGCGCATGGCAAAACAGCCTTGCGCGGTGGCGGCGGGCAGAACGTTTTCATTTCCCCTTATCAGCGCGGTTCCCGCCCCCTGGCCTTTGATTTGGTGGAAATCACGGATGATGAGGAAGGTAGCCTTTCCGGCAAGATCTCCGGGGGTGTGCTGTTGTCCGCATACAAAGAGGAACAGGAAGAAAAAATATCGCTGAAAACGGAATGCATGGAAATCAGCGAATATGAAGCAACCTTCCAATCAGGCGATAAGGTGTGGGTTCATGTGACCTATGATCCGGACACATGGGAGGCTTATGTTGCAATCCTGGAAAAAGGGAAAGAACCGCCGGGGGCAGAAGAGGGTGAGGCCTACATTATTGTTGGCGAGTTTGAGGAACGCGACCAATCCATTATCTACAGGCACAAAGGAATTACCTGTATCAACTGGGATGCAATCAAATGGGAATTTGAGAAATTCAAGCTCAAGACGGATCCTTTGTGCGCGCTGGAACTCAAGGAAGAAAAGAACGAAAAGGAAGAAGAGACCGAAAAGGAACTGACTCTGAATATTGAATCTTCCAGTGAAGAAGAAGAAGATTTGGGTGCCGACAGCAATTTGAAGGTATGGCTGGTG
>ERZ779855.962-NODE-962-length-21502-cov-11.372080_pt1 | contig 21502 bp, 19 predicted proteins | sample MGYA00511370_ERZ779855 | MGnify/ENA primary metagenome ERZ779855 (study PRJEB29588, sample SAMEA1967319) | human gut metagenome | biome: human gut; feature: human-associated habitat; material: faeces | place: Denmark | collected 2008/2010 ...
TGAATATGGGGCTAATAAAATGCTTTTTTCGGGACATTTTCAAAAATGCTTGACAGGAAAGCGGGGACTGGTGGCCAAGCCCCACGCAGCGGGTTCATTGCAAAACGTGCAAAGCGGATCCCATCCATGCAAAAGAGTTCCTGGGAAGGTGCGGCGAGAAAGAAGAAAGCCCCGTTGCTTTCGCATTATAGATTTCTTCTTTATCGTAGGTAATAAAATATATTTGTTCTCACTTACAAGGCTTCCATTCTCATGTAGCTTATCATTTTTGTCACTGTGAGGCATTGTGGGGCAATTTCACCCCATTTCAGGCGCTCAGAGGATAAACTGCAGAAAGAGATTCTCAAATGCAATCGTATAGAGTTGCATATTCCCGACATGAATATGCATAATATTCACAAGCCTATTTCTGGTGAAAGCCCCGGAAGGGCGATAAAAAGGGCAGTTTGAGGTTTTATGAAATTTTGGTAGGAAAAATCATGATACATTCTGATTTATCATTCCAATCCATGCCAATCCGTGATAGCTGCCATTTTCTTCTGTTTTTCTCTTTTTTCCTTTGAAGTCCTCAAAAGTTCATAGGAGTTGCTCTGAAAAAAAATATCAAATTTTTTCAAAAAAAGTCTTGTCATACGGGTTCGATTATGGTATATTGCAATAAATAAAAATTCACGCGCCCTGTTTCGACAGTTGAGCTGCGAATCGGTCACTCTGTGATCGGTAGGTTTTCTTTATGCCCTGTTTCTTTCACCGTTATCGAAAGCAAATGGGGCTCGTGCATGCCTTGATGATTTCAGACTGCATCATCCGGAAACGTCCGGGACAACATTTTTTCCCCCATCATGACATCGTCATGAGTTGGATTAAGAAAGAAGGGAACAAACCTTGTCTAAGAGCAAAAAAATGGGAGTGGTACAGCTCACAACAGTCACAGCCATCAACATGATGGGTTCCGGTATTATTCTTCTGCCAGCGACACTGGCTGAAGTCGGGACAGTTTCTATTTTCGCCTGGATCCTCGCCTCGATCGGCGCGACCATCCTCGCGTATGCGTTTGCCAAGTGCGGCATGTTCACAAAGAAGGTCGGCGGCATGGGCGGCTATGCAGAGTATCGCTTTGGCCGATCGGGAAATTTTGTCTCTAACTTCTGCTATACGATTTCCCTCATCATTGCGAATGTTGCTATCGCAAGCGGCGTCGTCAGCTACGGCTCATATGTCTTCGGCTTTGACCTTTCGCCGGTCGAAGTCTGCCTCGCTACCATTGCTACTCTCTTTCTTGCAGCGACCATCAGTCTGGTCGGCCCGAAGAAATTTGGTAAATTCACCTCTCTCGGTGTCATCTGCGTCGTGATTCCGGTCATCGGCCTCCTCTTTGCCGGCGGTTTCTTCTTCGATGCAAACATCTATAGAGAAGCCTGGAATCCGTCCGATATGCCGTTCTATGCGGCGATGAAAGACTCCATTGCTGTCATCATCTGGGCTTTCCTGGGTCTTGAAACTGCCTGTGCCAATTCTGATACGGTAGAAAATCCGGAAAAGAACGTACCGATCGCAGTCCTCGCCGGGACGCTTCTCGCCGGTGCTTGCTACACCACCTCGACGGCTATCATCGGTGGACTCGTACCTTACCAGCAGCTCATGGTCTCCGGTGCGCCCTTTGGCCTTGCGTATGCCTCCATGTTTGGCGACACTGTCGGCCACATCGTTTCCTGCATGCTCGTCTGCTCCTGCTTCGTCTCTCTGACCGCATGGCAGTTCACTGTATCGGAAGTAGCTCGTGAAGCCTCCAGCATCGGCCTTTTCCCGCGCTTCCTCTCCACGGTCAACAAATTCCGTTCGCCTTATGTAGCGATCGCCTGCCTCTTCGGCATCCAGCTCTGCATGACGCTCGCTACCATCAGCCCGACTCTCCTGAAGCAGTTCAACATCCTGATCAACCTCGCGGTCATGATCAACCTCATCCCTTATCTCCTCGCGATGGGTGCTGTCTCTGATCTGCAGAAAGCGGAAGGCGTACCGATGGAAAAAGCAAAGATCGCAAACATCGCTGCTATCATCGGCGGCATCTACAGTGTATATGCGGTTTACGGCTGCGGCTGGACCGTCATTCTGGAAGGTGCCTTCGTCACCGCTATGAGTTACGTGATCTACGCGATCGTTTCGCCAAAGCTCCGTTACACCACAGCACAGATCTCCACCTTTCCACCGATGGAAAAGAAATAAATAAGATAAAAAAACTCCCGACAAAATCGGGAGTTTTTTATTGCCAGATGCAGAGTGAGCCCAAGGGGCGGATCGTTCCTTTGATTCCGTTTGAAAGCTCTGCTCAAATGAGGAATGAAGGTGGCGGCTTCGCCGCGAATATATATGGGTCGATGCCCGAAGGCTTCTTGATAACAGGCTTCCTGTTTTAGCTCTTTCTAACATCGTCCGATGAGCCGCGAATAACAAAGATTTCTCGCTTCGCTCGAAAAGACAATACGAGAGAGTCAGATGTCTCCCAGTCACTAGTCACCAGTCATTAGTCCCCAATAGTTTCGTTTCTATTTCTCCCTTGGCCTTCCTGACGAAGGAAAGCATATCTGGATCCAGCGGATAGCGGATGACGCAGCCGGGCGAGAGAATGACATGGCGGCCGCCCGTCTCTCTAAGCGTCTCATAGATCTGGTGCTCGATCTCATTCTTATGTCCGTCGGTGATATCCATGCGTTCAAGGCCGGCCATGATGCACTTACCGATCATGACCTGCGCCTCGTGGATGCCCGGCAGAGATTCCCATGCATGCCAGTTGAAAATCTGAACGGGGTATTTCCGAAGCAGGGGGAACATGATGTGCTTTCCATGGGCATGCAGCACATTGCACCAGCCCTGCGAAGCGGAAAGGACCGCGACATCATAGGGCATGCCGTACTCTTTGTAGAGCTCCTCCTTCACCAAATCATAGGAGGAGAGCTGCGTCGCAAAGAAAATGCCATCCGCCCCCAGCTCGATGACGCGCTGGACGAGGGCGCAGGTGGTCTCTGTGATGGCAGTCAGGGCTGCCTTCACTTGCTCTCCATGACCGGAAGCGATGTGCTCCATCATGTGCGGACACAGTTTATTTGCCGTAGTCAGCGGACTGAAGACGGTGAAAATGACAGGCACTTCGCCATTGGTCTTCTTCAGCAGTCGCTTCAGGTAGTCCTGCTCACGAGCCAGCGCCCCCTCATGGAGTGAGACCGGCTTGACTTTTAACCAGTCTTCCGGCGTATGGACCGGAGTGGAAATGATTTTCGCCACGCCGCCTCTTTCAATGTCTGAATAATCGACTGTCACGCCGAAGTCTTCGACGCTGTACATCCCGTTATTCATCGTCTTCAAGATATCGACGTCATAGGTCTTATAGAAATCATAGGTATGTTCCGCATTCGCTGCGGGATCGAGATCGATCATCGGCAGATAAGACCACAGCGAGTATGGTACACGGTCTACTGCATCTCCACGAATGGCTGCAGCGATGCGTTCTGCCTTCGTCATAGGGGCAGTTTTTTTTCTCTTCATAGAAAAGCTCCTTTCCAAAATGCTATTATTTTTCCTATTATACTATAAATGAAGGGGCGGTTTAAGAACGCGGGCTTCCGAGTGAACCAAGACTTCATCTATCGATTCATTGCCCTTTATCTATGAATGAGTCACTTCCATTGACCATGTATTCCTGCCCGTTATCTTTCTTATGCCCGACAGTTCTTGATGATTTTAGCCCCAATGAATGCGCGGGACTTTTTTGAACCGCAAGGCAGCCGATATCTCTTTTTGAATTCTTAAATTTCAGTGCATAAGAAGAAAGATTGATTGATAATTTCCATATGCAAGAGTATAATACTTATAAGTGATATTCGATTTTTTGTTTTTTCTATCAATCATTTGGGGGATCTCCATGAAATTGACATTGCTCGCCCTGAGCTATTTCCAAAAGACAGCCGAGCTGCAGCATCTGACGCGCGCAGCAGAAGCTCTTCACATTTCCCAGCCGTCCCTGTCCCATACCATCAAGGTACTTGAGACAGAGCTCGGCGTGCCGCTTTTTTCCCGAAGCGGCCGAAACATCGTCCTCACAAGATATGGCGAGATCCTGCTCCGCCATACGAACCGCATCATGCAGGAGCTGCACGGTGCGCAGAAGGAGCTGGCTGATACCAAGGAAGCACAGAAGCTCACCGTCACCATCTCTCTTTTCGCGGCTTCTATGATCATCCCTGCTTTCCTCACCCGTTTCCGTCAGGAGCATCCGGATATCCGTTTCGAGATCCTGCAGCAGCACAATAAACCGGGTCAGCAGAACCAGAATCATGTGGATCTCTTCCTATCCTCCTCCATCAATCCGATCGAGAATGACCACTCTGTGACACTCCTCAAGGAAGACATCATGCTGGCTATGCCGGATACGGATCCGCATGCCAGAAAATCGTCTGTTAATCTGGATGAATTTGAGAAAGCGGGATTCATTTCTCTGGAAGCAGGCTCTTCCCTTCGTACCATCACAGACTTCTACTGCCGCATGGCAGGCTTTGTCCCACATGTGGTACTCGAGAGCGACAGCCCGATGACGGTACGTGAATTCATCCGCGCCGGTCTCGGTGTCTCCTTCGCACCGCGCATCACATGGCACGGTGTCGGCGGCGACCATGTCGCGCTGGTGCCGATCTCCTCTCCGAGCTGCTCACGCTACATCAGCCTTTCGTGGAAAAAAGGCGAGAAGCTCTCTCCCCCGGCAGATATGCTGAAGCGCTATATCATCGAGAACTTCTCTGACTTCGCCAGAGAATATGCGGGACTTCCGCCGGAAAGATAAGAAAAAAACGAAGGCATCTTCCTTGGGGTGCCTTCGTTTTTTAGTGATCGCACGGCTCACCAGATCCGATAAAACGCATATCCTGCTATATGAGAAAGCCGCCACCATGCCCCGCCCTTCTCACAAGCAAAAAGCCCATCAAATGATGGGCTTTTTGCTTGTGAAATTGTCTATACCAGGCGGGAACGCCGTGGTTACATCAAGTGGGGCTATCCGATAGAAGCATGACTATCCCAATCACCCGAGAAATGCCATCTCCTGTTTCCAGGCGTCCATAGTTTCCTTCATGGAAGCGATGGATTTTTCTGCGTGTGTCTGCTGACGTTCTACAGACTTCGGCCCTGTGCCGCCGTAGCTTTCACGGTTCTTCACACAGTTTTCGATAGAGAGGGCTTCTTTGATATCTTCTTCAAAGAGCGGGCTCATGGATCTGAATTCCTCCATGGAGAGATCCAGAAGGACCTTGTGGTGCTCGATGCAGTAGTGGACCGCATTTCCGACGACGGCATGCGCCTGACGGAAAGGCAGACCTTTCTTCGCAAGGTAGTCTGCCATATCGGTCGCATTCGAGAAGTCACTTTCAAGGACTTGGCGAGTGTGATCGCCATTGACAGTCATGGTGGAGATCATGCCGGCATAGATGTCGAGGGCGAAGTACAGGGTATCCAAGGCATCAAAGACGCCTTCCTTATCTTCCTGCATATCCTTGTCATAGGCCAGCGGCAGACCCTTCATGACGGTCAGAAGACCGATGAGGTGTCCATAGACACGGCCGGTTTTGCCGCGAATGAGCTCGCACATGTCCGGATTCTTCTTCTGCGGCATGATGGAGCTGCCCGTGGAGTATCCGTCATCAAGCTCGATGAACTGGAATTCGCTGGTGGACCAGTAGATGAATTCTTCCGACAGACGCGAGAGATGCATCGCACAGATCGAAGCGAAGGAGAGAAACTGGAGAAGGTAGTCGCGATCCGAGACCGCATCAAGGCTGTTTCCATAGACGGAGGCGAAGTGAAGGTCATTCGCTTCTTCTTCGGGATGTGTCGGGTACGTGGTCCCTGCCAGCGCACAGGCGCCGATCGGCGACATGTCACACATATCGTAGCAGTCTTCGAGACGCTTGAAGTCACGCTCGAGCATCGCAAAGTACGCGAGCATGTGATGAGCGAAGAGGACCGGCTGCGCGCGCTGCATGTGGGTGTAGCCCGGCAGGATGACGCCCTGATATTTCTTGGAAGCAGCGAGGAGGGCTTCTAAGACGGCGATGAGCTTTTCAGACAGGCGCGCGATATTTCTCTTCATGTACATATGGAGATCCAGCGCGCACTGGTCATTGCGGCTTCTCGCCGTGTGAAGGCGGGCGCCGGCATCACCGATCTCCTCGGTGAGACGTTTTTCGATATTCATATGAATATCTTCGAGTTCGACGGAGAAAGGGAATGTCCCTTCATCGATCTCTTTTTTGATAGAGAGAAGACCCTTGGTGATCTTTTCCTGATCCTCTTTGGAAATGATCCCATGAGCCGCCAGCATTTTGGCATGGGCGATAGAGCCGGCGATGTCTTCACGATACATGCGGCAGTCATAGGAAATGGATGCATTGAAATCCAGTGCATTCTTTTCCTCTGCCTTCGTGAAGCGTCCGCCCCACATCATATCACTCATTTTGCATTCTTCTCCTTCATGAGAGCGCGGATGGTGAGCGGCAGGCCGAAGAGGTTGATGAAGCCTTCTGCATCTGCCTGATTGTATACATCATCTTCACCGAAGGTGACGAATTCTTCATTATACAGGGAGTACGGGCTTTCTGCGCCATTGGACATGATGTTGCCCTTGTAGAGGCGAAGGGTGACTTTGCCGGTCACGGTTTCAGAGGTCTTGTCAGCGAAGGCCTGCAGTGCTTCGCGCAGCGGTGCGAACCACATCCCATCATATACGAGCTCCGAGTATTTTACAGCAGCAATTTCTTTGAAATGGAAGGTCGCGCGGTCAAGGCAGAGGCGTTCCAGTTCGGTGTGTGCGTAGAAAAGGATGGAGCCGCATGGGTTTTCATAGACGCCGCGGGACTTCATGCCGACGAGACGATTTTCTACGAGGTCATCGATGCCGATGCCGTTGCGTGCGCCGATGGCGTTCAGGGTATTCACGAGCTCTACGCCGTCCATCTTCTTGCCATTGACAGCGGTCGGGATGCCTTTTTCAAAATCAATGGTGACGATCTCCGGCTTATCCGGAGCTTCTTCCGGATCGCAGGTGACGAGGTACATATCCTTGTGTGGCGCATTTGCCGGATTTTCCAGATCATCGCCTTCATGGGACAGATGCCACATGTTCCAGTCCATGGAGTATGGATATTTCTGTGCAGCCTTTTCTTCATCAGTCTGCTTTTCATCATACTTGTCGATCGGCACACCATGTGCTTCTGCATAAGCCATTTCATCTTCACGGGACTTCATATCCCAGATACGCCATGGAGCGATGATCTTCATGTGCGGAGCCAGTGCTTTGATGGTGAGTTCGAAACGAACCTGGTCATTGCCTTTGCCGGTCGCGCCGTGGCAGATGGCATCAGCGCCATATTTCTTTGCCATGTCGACGAGGCATTTGCCGATCAGTGGACGAGCGAAGGAGGTGCCGAGCAGGTACTTGCCTTCATAACGGCCATCTGCCTGAAGGACTTTGTATGCATATTCTTCAATGAATTCTTTGCGAACATCAAGGGTCTCTGCATATTCAGCACCGGATGCGAGCGCCTTCTTGTGGATGGCTTCGAAGTCTTCCGGCTGCCCCAGATTTACGGTGCAGGCAATGACTTCACAGCCATAGGTTTCTTTCAGCCACGGAATGATAACGGAGGTATCCAGACCACCGGAATATGCAAGAACTACTTTCTTTACGCTTTTAATATCTGTCATGATAATGCCGCCTTTCAAAATAATATAGACAATTTCATCAGCCCTTTCACATTGGCTTGTTTGATGATGTGATAATTATACAGCATCGTGCATAAAATTGCAATAGCTTTTATGAAACTTTTTTCAAATAAAAAAGCGTGAGAGACTCTATCTCTCACGCTTTGGGATCGCTATCCATTTGTCTATTGGCTGAGGCGGCGCCCTGGGGCGGCCTTCGGTCACCAGTCACAGATCCACCGGGATCCTCACTCACTATCCCCGCCCTACGGCTGATGCACGCTGTCAAGGATCACTTCGATGATCTCGCTGCATTCATCCTCAATCTCCAGCATGAAGGAGTACAGGTCTTTGATATCCCGTTTCTTCAGCCCGAGAGACAGCAGGATGAGGGAGGCAAGCTCTCTTCGAAGCACACGAACAGGACCGGTACGGTCAAAGTCGAAGGCTTGCATATAGCCGAGCATGGCGCCTTTGGAAAGGAGCATGCGTGCATAATATTCATCCGGCTTCAGATAGCCCATACAGTCTGCCTCTGCGAGGTAGTGATCTGCGAGATCCAGATGCGTATGGAGCAGGGCTTCGAAAATCTTTGGCTCCGTATAGGCTTCATAGTAGAGTTCACGGAAAACAGATTTCTTCTCGATCGCATACAGCTCGACCGCCAAGATCGCTGCATAGTGATATTCCAGCGGTTTATCAGAGAAGCGCTTCTCCACCTCATCCACGATCACTTGGCAAAGGTCATTCGTAATGGCTGAGAAAACAGCGTCTTTATTGTCAAACAGATTGTAGATACTGCCCGAGGTGATCCCGGACTCCTGTACGATCTGGCGAATGGTTGTCTTTTTATATCCCTGTTCCAAAAAAAGTCTTTTAGCGGTATTAAGAATATTCGCACGAACGCCCACCATACGTTCTGCTCTTGTTGCTGCCTGTGCCATGATTATGTCCCCTTTTCATGAACAATGAGGCCAAACTCCGAATGGCCCCGGAAACTCAAAAATCAACTCTTCCCCAAATAAGGATACACTATTTCAAATGTATCTGGTTAATTATAAAATATAATAAAACGAATTGTCAATTTAACAAATAAGAAAATCTGCCAGACGGGACTGATTTTCATCGGGAGGATCAGAAACCCCGCACTCCGGCATACACCGAGCCGCTTTTCTTTTGATCGATCAGAAAATCTTTTCCTGCACGGGACATGGGACATGGAAGTACCTCAAATCAAGATCGGCCATCCATCAGAAAAATACAATAGAAAAAGAGCGGGAAATTAGGGGAGACCCGCTCTTTTCTGCCTGCGCTCTTGTGAGGGCGATGGGATGTCATCGGGGCTATGGGGAAAGCGGGAAACCATGGTATAGGGGTATACCATGGCGGGATGACTCGCCAGTCACGCGAAACGCAGGCAATGGTTTGCTTTAAGACACAGACAATTTGCTTATGCTCTTAAAACATGCTTTTATTATAAATCATGTTTCATGCTTGTCAAGTGGCTTTCCCTACTTTTAAAGCAAATCTCAGATGAAGATGGTGCATTCTATGATAAATCCTTATGAAAAACGGTCAGAAATGCTTCGCCTCGCCCGCTACGTTCCCTTTCGACTGCAAGACAAAAATACATGCCACGCCTCTCAGAGCCCGCTTTCTTTCGGGGAGCTCCCCCGATGGGGAGCCAAGACATTTTCCCCTTCTTACGGCACATTTCTCACTTCTGCCCCAAGTCCGAAGATGGACAAGCCGCAATACTACCCAGCCACGATCTTCGGAAATTCCCGATTGATGACCTCCGCCATCATGCGCTTCATATTCCAGTCGCCGTGAATGCCGTCCAGTGCGAGCCAGGTGGGAAGCTCTTCCATCTCTTCAAAGGGTGCGGCGGTATCAATATGGACCTCACCGCGAATGAAAGCATTCACCTCATCGAAAGAAGCTTTCCAGCCCTCATAGGTCGGCTCATTAAAAGCCTTCTGGATGTTTTTGGGATTGATCGGAGGGAGCGTCATCAGGATGGGCGTGATACCATGCTCGCGGCACTTTCTCTGGATCTCCTTCAGGTCAGAGATCACATCCGCTGCCGGGACACCGGCGCGAAGACTGTTCGTCCCACCCAAGATGAGAAGGTACTCCGGCGAAAAAGGAAGCACGTCCTTCTCGAAGCGCATGACCATCGCCTCACTCGTATCCCCGCTTTGGGAAAGATTGATCGAAGGAAAGTCCAGATACGACTCATAGCTGTAGGCAAGGTCAGCCGGCCCGAAGGAGAGATGACCGCCGCCGTGAGAAATGCTGTCGCCATAGACAGCCACCTTCCAATGCTTCACCGGATTTTTGATCTCCTGCGGCAGGCTCCACTCACCCACGGGCTTCCCCGTGCTGTCCATTCCCCGGACGCGCCAGTAGTATGTCCCCGTCCGCGACGCATCATCATAGAGATCGGTGAGTTCTGTCTTGGCCGCATAGATGCGGTGGACGGATGGCGAGAAGCCATGGAGATTTTCCGGATACTTTGACGTGACTTCGATCTCATAGCGCACGGCATTCGGATTTCCTGTGTAAGCATAGACCGGATACAAAAGGACGCTGCCATATCCCTTGCCATAGGGATCGTGCGGGATGGGCGCATTGCGCTCCGTCTTAAAAAGTGCGCTCTCCACATCTGCCGGCTGCGAATAGGGGCCGATCGGATGCCCATCCAGATCGTACGCCCGCACACGATAAAAAAGAGGCTTCTCTGCCTGTAACTGTCTCATGTCAAGCATGAGGCTATTCGTGTATACATGGGTATTCCTGTAAATCGCATTGGCTATCGGAGTATCCGCTCGCAGGTCTTTGGGGATCTCTTTGAAAATCTCCACCTCGCTTCTGACGGCATTCAGATTCTGCGGCCAGGTAAGGCAGCCGTACGGCCCTTTCTCCTCTTTGATCACCTGCGCGGCGCGGACTTCCTCACAGTGAAAATACAAGGATCCTGCGGTCATGATAAGTGGCAGCACCGCAAGCACAAGTCCTGCAGCAAGCCGCCTTTTCCATTGGATCGCCATAGTTCATGCTCCTCCCTTCGTTTCTTCTATTATTAGTATAGACAGAATGCTGCTGCACAGCAAATACTTATGGATTATGAATAAGGAATTAGGAATTAGGAATGAATGTGGCGGCTTCGCCGCGAATATATATGGGGCGATGCCCGAAGGCCGGAGGATAGAAGTCAGATGTCTGGCGTCTGATCTCTGATGTCTCCTAGTCTCTAGCCGATCATCCCTCCCCAGCCTTTGCACTCCATCCCCAGCCTCCACTAAAAAAGACGCGCTCGCGCACGTCTCTTTCGCTAAAAGCTGTATGTTCCCTTATAGATCAGGTCTTTGATGAAATTCGGAAGGGCAAAGCAGCTTCTCTGGATATTTTTATTGTAGTACTTCATCGGCTGCGGACCGTCTTCACGGACCTTGGCTGTCAGCGGGTCATATTTCTTCGATCCGATCATGAAGGAGTGCATGCACTCCGGATAGATCGGCACATGTGAAAAATACATGCGTACGATGGGGAATACGTCACGCATCGCCTCAAAGACATCGTGAACGGTCTTCTGCTGGACGATCGGGGACTCGGTCTGCTGGACAATGAGCCCATCTTCTCTAAGAGCCGCCTTGGCGCTTTTGTAGAATTCTCTCGTGAAAAGGCCTTCGCCCGGCCCGATGGGGTCAGAGCAGTCGATGATGATGACGTCATAAAAATCCTTCACCGCGGCCGCAAAAGCGATGCCATCTCCCACATGGACATGAAGCTTCTTCGGCGGATCCAGAAGGACTTTGGAGATCGTCGGGAAATATTCCTTCGAAAGCTCGATGACGCGGCCATCGATGTCGCAAAGATCCACCTGTTTTACACACTCGTGGCGGCAGACTTCGCGTGCGACGCCGCCGTCTCCGCCGCCAATGATGAGTACACGCTCCGGATGAGGATGCATCATGAGCGGGACATGCGCGATCATTTCATGGTACGTCCACTCATCCTTGACGGAAGTCTGGAAAACACCGTCTAAGATGAGAAGACGTCCATACTGCTCCGTCTCAACGATCTCAATGTGCTGAAAGGGGGTCTGCTCTTCATGCAGTCTTTTTGTGATCGCCAGAGTGAGCCCCAGATGGTCATTGGCCCACTCAGTCACGGTCTGCTTCGTTTCCATAGGCTTAGTTCTCTTCTTTCGGAGCTACTGTCTTAGCCGCCTCATCGAAAAGATTTCCGCCGGCAGGCGCAGGAGCGGCTTCCTGTACTTCTGCCGCCGGTGCTGCTGCTTCTTCCGGGGAAGAAGGCTCCGCCTCAGCGGCCGGTTCAGAAACTGCCGGCTGCTGAGCCTGCACCGCCTGCGGCGCACGAGCGGCTTTGGCTGCCTCGATCAGCGCCAGCGCAGATTTGAAATTTGACAAGAGCTTTTCGATATACAGATTCATATCGCCTTCTGCCTTCAGCAGATCCGCATTCATCTTGCGACGAGCTGCTTCGGCATCGGAAACGATCTTCTGCGCTTCGCTCTGGGCTTCCTGAATGGAAAGCTCGGCTTCCTTGTGTGCATTCTTCTTCACATTATCCGCGGTTTCCTGCGCCATGACCAGCGTGTGGGACATGGTCGACTCCATCTTTTCGTAGTTGCGGAGCTTCGTGCGGATGATGTCCATTTCTTCTTCCATCGCACGGTGCTCGCGGTAAATCTTTTCATAGTCGCTCGCAAGCTCTTCCAAAAAGGCATTCACTTCATCCTTCGAATAGCCGCGGAGCTGACCGGAAAATGTTTTATTATGAATATCCATCGGTGTGATCATGATCTATGCTCCTTTAATGATATTCCTAAAAAGGGACAAGTATATGGGTCTCAAGGCCGGCAAAGGGCGGCGGTGATCATTTCCGGAAAACGTACGGGTCCTTCACGGATGAAAATACGTGAGCTTCTCCAAGTGTGAGAACCCTTATACCTATTGCGCCTTCAGAAACCATAAGCCCTTATTTGTATCTGTCGATCAAAAGCCCCGTCCGTCCTTTACGGCTCGTACCGGTCTCTTCTTTGATCTCGATGCGGCCGCGTCCCCGGATGCTGATGATATCGCCTGCCTTCACCGTCTGGGACGCGCTCTTGGCAGGCTGCCAGTTCACTTCCGTGCGTCCGTCATCGACGGCCTGCACCATCTTGGAGCGGGAGATACCAAAGCCCGCTGCCCCGACGGCATCGAGGCGAAGAGAGGCCACTGTCGCACGGACTTCCTTGGCCGTTTTCTTCGGCGGCTCGATCTCCTCCATCGGGATCTCTTTGACCGTGACAGGGACCATGGCGACTTTATGGAAATTGTCTCTGATCCACCCGGCCATGGTACTGTCTGCTACGATCTGACAGCCAGCGCCCTGCATGAGGATGTCGCCAAGAACGGCACGGTCGATACCAAGACCCATCAGCGAGCCTAAGACGTCCCGATGCCCGATCAGACGGTAACGGTCATCCCAGGTGACGGAGAGGAGTGTCATGCCAAAGTCGATGGGGCCGTCATAGTCGTCTCTGGAAAAGGCGATGCGCACGCGCTCTGCCTCATGATAGCCGCCTTCACTTTTCACCGTGACCGTCTTCATATGGGTTGCGATAGTCTGCCCGATCTGCGCGGCAAAAGGCGACATAAACGGGCCGACAGCAAATGGCCGTCCACGGTCGACAACATCGGCCAGATCCAGCAGACGGATCGCCATGTCTTTGGCATCGTCACTGGTGGCCGCAAAATAACGAATGATTTTTTCTCTATCTTTCATATGTTGATTCCTGGCTCATCATTTCTAATTATTTCCCCGCCATCTGATCCGATTTTGCGAGGCATGCTTCTACGCCATCCATCAGTGCAGCGCGGATACCCGCGCGCTCCATGGCATGGATCCCCGCAATGGTGGTACCGCCGGGACTAGTGACCTGATCCCGCAGCTCAGCGGGGTGTTTCCCTGTTTCCAGCACCATCTTGGCTGCGCCATACAGCGTCTGGGCAGCGGCTTCGATGGCAATCTTTCTGGGAAGACCGATCAGGACGCCGGCATCTGCCAGGGCATCAATGATGACAAACGCATATCCCGGACCTGCACCGGAGAGCGCACCAAGCTCATCGAGCTGGCGCTCCGTCACGACAGCTTCCTTGCCCAGCGCGCGGAAAATATCCTCTGCCTCAGCGATGAATCCTTCCGAAGCAAATGTCCCCGGAGCGATCGCTGCCATGCCTTCTCCGACAGAGGCCGGGGTATTCGGCATGACACGGATGACTTCTGTCCCCTTCGGAAGAGCCTTTTCCAGTGTCTCGATCGTGACAGCGGCTGCAATAGAAAGGACCCGGCGGGGCGCATGCCGGGACAATTCTTCCAGCACAGAAGGAACCACGTTCGGCTTCACGGCCACAATGACCAGATCCGCCTCACCGGCTTCGCCCCCCTCTTTGGAGACAGAGACTCCGTATCGTGCTGCTTTTTCTTCCGAAGCCGCAAGGGAATGCTCCTTCACGAAGACTTCTTCTTTTTTCCATAAACCTTTGGCAAGGCAGCCGGAGAGAATCGCTCCTCCCATCGCCCCGCATCCGATGATCAGTATCTTTTTCATAGGTTCGGTCCTTTCCAGGCAGGGATGCCTTGGAAATCGGTCAGTCGATCCTTATCGAGCCGTACAGTCTCCGGCAGGCAGATAAGGACATCATCATTCAGAAGCTCGATGCTTCCGTGGGCCAGATAAACAGCTCCACTCATGAAATCGACAAACCGGCTGGCTGTCTCATCATCCACACTGTCATTCAAAACGACAATAACGGCGAGCCCTTTTTCAAGAGCATCCACCCCATGCCGTGCATCTGCATACGTGCCGGGTACCATGATCACCACCTCCAGCGGACGGAGACTTCGGGCCGGCAGCGCGCCTGCCTCCGGAAGTATCTCCCTCTCCTCTGCCTGTGTGTCATAGACATCCTCGTCCTGGCCATCGAACTGCTTTTTCAGCCAGCCCATGCCCGCTTCCCAGAAAGACATCAAGCCTCTGGAGCCGAGGGTCCCTGCGGCTGCTGGGCATTCCACTGCGGTGCACCGGCCGGTGCAGCTGCCTGCTGATCCGCATAGGCAGCGAAATTCTCACGGGAAACGCTCATATTATTCGGCGCGCAGAGATAAATGCTTTCAGAGATCTGGTCGATGCGGCCATCCAAAGCATACATGATGCCCTGAACGAAATCCACGATACGCTGGGCTTCATCCGCATCCGTTTTTTCCATATTCATGACGACCGGACGCATAGCCTTCAGATGATCCCCGATCTTTTCCGCATCACTGTAGCTCTTCGGGCTGACGACAACCATGGTGTATGGCTTGGCGGCCTGACGCGGGACAGCACTTCTGCCGATACCGCGGACAGCTGCCGGACGCGGCGGGACGGGCTGAGCCGGATTGACGGGAGCCGTCTCCTCGCCAAGATCCTCCTCTTCCATATCTTCATCATCACGATCGACGAACTGATCTTTAAACTTATCCAATAAACTCATTTCTTTCTCCTCCTAATGGTATACGCGAGAACCGAAGATCGCGGTGCCGATACGCACCATTGTGGCTCCCTCTTCGATAGCCTGTTCAAAATCATGGGTCATTCCCATAGACAGGATGGAAATCTGTCCCTCGGGAAACTGCTTTTTCATATCCTCCCACATCTCGTGGGCTTTGCGGAAGACGGGACGCGTCATCTCCACATCCTCATAATTCGGTGCCATGCACATCAGTCCGAGCACCCTCACATGAGAGAGCGACTTTGCTTCATCGATCGCCATTTTCATGTCCTCTGGTGAAAGACCTGTCTTGCTTTCTTCTCCGGAAATATTAAACTCCAGGAGTACGTCCTGCACCTTATCGATCTCTGCCGCCCGCTTGTCGATCTCCCGCAGAATGGACAATGAGTCCGCTGACTGGATGAGATCTGCCATAGCGACTGCCTTTTTGACTTTATTTTTCTGCAAATGTCCCTGCAGATGCCAGGTCACCGGGAGCGAGAGCTCCTGGTATTTTTCTTCCATTTCTTGGACACGGTTCTCACCCACATGGGTGACACCGAGAGAAATGGCTTCTTCCATGTCTTTGATGGGATGGAACTTCGTCACAGCCACCAGCGTGACCTGCTGATGATATGGGGACTTCTCCCGCGCTGTTTCGATCCGCTCCATGACATGAGCTAATCGTTCTTTGATTTCTGACATAGCCCCGCCTTCTTTGTGTAGTTTCAGCATAGCTCTTCTGGTAGAAATAGTTATACTCATGGTTTATTATAGCACAGAAATCCATAGGGAAAAAGGGAAAAGGCTTCACGAGGAAGGGAGCCGGGGATCGGAGAATGCACGGTGACTCCTGACTGACAGAAAGCGATCCCATCAGTCCATGTAAGGAAGGTCATGACGAAATACGGCATGAAAAGGCGTATGCCGGTGACCGGATCAGCGTTTCCTGACCTACCGCTTCCGGCATCGCCGCGATGAAGCCGCTGCCGAGCCTTTTGACCTTATCAGCCGCATACACAAAAGCCCCGACAGCTCATCTGAGCCATCGAGGCTTTTATCACTTGTTCCTTATACCATATTCGCTTTCTTTGCGATCTCCTCCGGAATCGTCAGCCCCAGGATCTCCGCATCCTGCTTATTGATGACGATGGTATAGTCCTTCTGATGCTGGATCGGAGACGTCTCCGGCTTGACCTTGCCATCAAGGATATCCGCCGCCAGTTCTCCTGTCTGCTTGCCGAGGCGATAGTAATCGACCGAGAGCGCTGCCAGCGCACCGTCCTTCGCCATGATGTCCGCCCCGACGATGACGGGGATCTTATTCGCATCCGTGATCTTCATCAGTGTCGGAATAGAGGAAGCCAGCGTGTTATCCGTCGGGACATAGATGTAGTCTACCTTACCGATGAGTGACTCCGCCACCTGTTGGATATCATTGACATTGTTCACCGTACGTTCTTCGACGGCAAGATCATGTTTTTTGCAGTAGTCCTTCATCTGGTTCGCCTGTACTTCGCTGTTTACTTCGCTCGAGCAGTAGATGAGGCCGACATGCTTCGCCTGCGGGATGAGCTTGGCAGCAAGCTCCATCTGGGCATCCATGGCTGCGAAATCACTGACTCCGGTCACGTTACCACCGGGCCTCTCATCATTCTGTACCAGCTTTGCACTGGTATAGTCCGTGATCGCAGTACCGACGATCGGGATGTCCTTGATCTCATTCGCTGCTGCCTGCGCCGCCGGTGTCGCGATGGCACAGATCAGCTTCGGCTTCTCTGCTTTGAACCTGGAAACGATGGTCTTCAAATTCGACTGATCGCCCTGTGCATTTTCCTGCTCGATCTCGACCTTATCCGGCCCATAGCCGCGCTCCTTCAATGCATCGACGAAGCCTCTATTGGCCTCATCGAGTGAGCCATGCTGCACGATCTGTACGACACCAATCTTGATCTTGCCCGAGGCATCTCCGCTCTGTCCACCACAACCGCCGGAGATCAGGGCCGCCGCTGCGAGCGCAGCCGCTATACTGCATTTCATCCAGTTTTTCATCTTATGTTGCCTTCTTTTATTTATACAATACTATATGGGGTTCAAGGTTCAGGGTTGGCCCCGAGGACGTGCTGTCCCTTGATTGTGAATGAAAGCTTTGCTCGAATGAGAAATTAGGAATGAAGAATTAGGAATGATGGTGCGGCGCATAAAAATCAGAAGCGCCTCGGAGTTTTGATAGCGCTTCGTGCGCATCGTCATTTCTAGGGAAACGCTGATTCAATCGCAGAGTCAGATTCCACAAGAAATTTTATGCATGGCTTCGTCATAACCTTCCTTAAATAGCTCGCTATTCGCGTCAGGTTATTCCTCGCCATGTATAAAATTTCAAGAGTAAAATCTGACAACGATTTAATCAGTGTTTCCCTAGCGTAGCCCTCGATCTTTATTGCAGAACGCACATCGTCTGATGTGAGGCAGCACCAAGACATCGTTTTCCCTCTGCGCATACACGCTGATTCTCGCAATGCAGTAAAGATCCCTCGGCTACGCTCGGGATGACGATGCCGGCGAATCCCAGTCACCAGTCACTCCCAATCCCTAATCCCTAGCTACTCATCCCTAGTCCACCATCGTGGCATTCTTGTATTCATCCGGGATCTTAATACCAAGGATCTCCGCATTTTTCTTATTGATGATGACCTCATAGACCTCCGGATCCTCGACCGGAGTTTCTTCCGGCTTGATCTTTCCATCCAGGATCTGGGCCGCCATGTGGCCGGCCTGGACGCCTGATTTATAGAAATCTACAGAGAGAGAGGCGAGCGCTCCGTCTCTGGCCATGCTGTCAGCGCCGACGAGGACCGGGATCTTAGCCGGGTCTGTCACTTTGACAAGGGTCGGGATGGAAGAAGCGAGAACATTGTCCGTCGGGACATAGATGAAGTCGACCTGTCCTACCATGGATTCTGCGACCTGCTGGATATCATTCACAGAGGAAACCGTTTTTTCTACGACAGAAAGGCCAATGGAAGCGGCATGCTTCTTCGCCTGGTTCGCCTGGATCTCACTGTTTACTTCACTCGAGCAGTAAAGAAGCCCCATGGTCTTGGCATTCGGCAGGAAGACTTTGCCCATATCTACCTGCTTTTCGACCGGACCACGGTCATTGACGCCGGTGACATTCGTTTCCGGCTTCTGATTCGATTTGACGAGCTTCGCGGTCTCAAAGTCGGTGATGGCACAGCCGACGATCGGAATATCTTTGATCTCATTGGCTACCGCCTGCGTTGCCGGAGTAGAGATCCCGAAAATGATGTCGGGCTTATTGCTCTTGAAACGTGCCGTGATGCTCTTCAGATTCGACTGATCCCCCTGTGCATTCTGCTGATCGACTTCGACCTTATCCGGTCCATAGCCTTTATCCTTCAGCCCATCGATCATCCCTTGATTGGCTGCATCCAGCGAACCATGCTGCATGATCTGCACGACTGCGACCTGTTTCTTGCCGGAAGTCTTACTGCTCCCTGCCGAATTGCCGCCACATCCTCCATAGACCAGTGTCATTCCTGCCAATGCTGCGATAAGCCCTGCTTTTACCCATTTGTTCATAATGATATTCCTTTCTACTTTTCTACCATGCTGCTTTCAGAAATATGATTCTGCGTGACAGAGATTTACGTGCTGCTTTCTATTGCCGCGCCGCTCTTCCTCTCACTTAAACAAAAAGTCCCTTGCTTCACTCAGCAAGGGACGACGGGGACTCATCGCGGTACCACCCAATTTATCTAAGGAATACAAAAAGGGTGGTACCAAGGGACGGATTCTCCGTGGTACCACCCTCATTCATCTTCATCAGATCAACTCTCGGCTCCTTAACGCAAGCCACCCCGGCAAGACCTACTTCGATTTCAGTCATGCAGTTCCGGAAAGAACTTCCCTATTTCCTATTTACCGGTTCCCAGCATTCCCGGCTCTCTGTGAAAAATCAGAAATACGTACTTTTTTCCATCAGCACTTTTGTAATATGTGCTTATTGTATCGGATGATGAGAAAAATGTCAAGCCGAAAAGCCATCATCAATCAGGAGAGACGCTTTGAAGCCATCCAAAGGAGGCATTCTGCGAAGGGGATCCCATCTGCTGATCTCCTTTCATCTCCATAGAAAACCCCCGACCGAAAAATTCGATCGGGGGCGCATATTATCGATTCGCAGTCGCCTTGACGGCATCCACGACTTTGGCTCCGCGGGCACGATTTCCGCGATCGACGAAACGATAGCCGATGAAAAGGAGAATGAACCAGACCGGAGTGACATAGAGAGCGACTCTCGTATCCTCACGGAAGGCAGAAGCTACGACTACGCAGGCAAGGAAGGCCATGGTGATATAGCCGGAGTAAGGAGCCCACGGCATCTTGTACGTAAGCTTCGCCTTTTCTTCTTCCGAGCGAGAGGCGCGGAATTTCTGCTGGGTGCGCAGGATGACGAACCAAGTCCAGAGCGCCCCGAAGGAACCGACGCTGGTGACGTAGACGAAAAGCTCCGCCGGCATGACATAGTTCAGACCGACAGCGACAAGCAGGATCGCTGCGGAGAAAAGGATGCCGACCCACGGCAGACGATGACGGTTCAGCGTCTGGAAGCAGGCAGGTGCATTCCCCTGCAGGGACAGATTGTAGAGCATACGGCCGGAGCTGAAGATCCCGCTGTTGCAGGAAGAGAGTACCGCCGTGATGACGACGATATTGATAATATCCGCTGCACCGGCGATGCCGAGTTTTTCAAAGGTCACCACAAATGGGGATCCCATATGTCCGATCTCATTCCATGGGTAGATGGACATGATGACGCCCAGAGAGAGCACATAGAAAATCAGGATACGCCAGAAGACTTCGTCGATGGCTTTCTTGATGGTGGACTTCGGATCATGCGCTTCACCCGCAGTGACGCCGATGATCTCGATGCCAAGATAGGAATACATGACCATGACAAGTGCCATCAGGGTGCCGGAAAAACCATTCGGGAAGAAGCCGCCGTTCTGCCAAAGGTTTGCGATGCCGGTCGCAATGCCGCCATTGCCGATGCCGAAGACGATCATGCCGATGCCGCTGATGATCATGAAAATGATGGTGCAGATCTTCACGAGGGCAAACCAGAATTCAAACTCGCCATAAGCAGAGACAGCGATGAAATTCACCACGGTCATGATGACAAGTGCGACGAGCGCTGACAGCCACTGCGGCAGATCCGGATACCAGAAATTCATGTATATCCCGACGGCAGTGAGCTCGGCCATACAGGTGACCATCCACATGTACCAGTACGTCCAGCCGGTGAGATAGCCCCACTTCGGGCCTAAGAAACGTGCCGCATGCGCACTGAAGGCCCCGGAGACCGGGTAGGCGACGGAGAGCTCACCGAGCGCACGCATGATGAAATAAATCGCAATACCGCCGATGACATACGTCAAGAGTACCGATGGGCCGGCAAGTTCGATCGCAGTCGCCGAGCCCAGAAACAGACCGACACCGATCGCACCGCCAAGGCCGATGAGCTGGATATGTCTGTTTTTCAGGCCGCGTTCCAGGTTTTCATGCATTTCCTGTTCTTTGTCTTCCATAATTCTTTCCTCCTAGCAAGTCCTGATGATCCCAAGTCCGGCAGCTGAGACTGCCCCGCCGGAGAGTGGATCCCCTCCCCCGACATAACCGCTTTCCTTTCTTCATCTGCTTTCAGAAATGTGCTTTCCATTCCTGCATGTGACAATGAGGCTAAGTAATAACGCAACTAATATTTTATACAAAATAAAGGTGCATGGCAAGATAAAACAGGGGGAAATCAATATAAATTCAGTCATGTGAGAGTACATTCCATGATTTTCGTTTTATATGAAAGCATGCATTATCACGTTTTCAGTATGAATATTATCATCCATAATCCAGTCATGAAAAAATGACCAGAGAACGGAAGTGAATGGTGAACAGTCGCTAGGAATTAGGAGCCTCGCGTGACTGGTGACTTAAATGCCATTTTCGGGCAGCGCCATTTACAAAAAAACAGGCGCTCGGGTGCTGCCGTGAATCGCCTGCTTGATACGCATGTCCTCGCGCACTTTCATACCGCCAGTGCTCTATCCGCCCCTTCGCTGCGCCTTCCCCTCGAGGGGAAGGCTATTAAGTTAAGGAAATCGTTAGCTACGTAATGTCTTGCTTCCCCC
>ERZ779855.976-NODE-976-length-21313-cov-3.572914_pt1 | contig 21313 bp, 20 predicted proteins | sample MGYA00511370_ERZ779855 | MGnify/ENA primary metagenome ERZ779855 (study PRJEB29588, sample SAMEA1967319) | human gut metagenome | biome: human gut; feature: human-associated habitat; material: faeces | place: Denmark | collected 2008/2010 ...
AATACAGGGGCGAATACGGACTCACGGCGTCGCAGGAAGACTATCTTGAGATGATTTGCCGCAACTGTCCTCAGTCCGGCTCGGTTCGCCTCGGCGTGCTCGCGCGAAAGATAAATGTCAGCGAATCGTCCGCATCAAAAATGGTGCATAAGCTCAGCGAGACAGGGCTCGTGACATTTGAAAAATACGGAACGATATATCTCACCAAGCGAGGAAGGAGAATAGGGGAGTATCTTATCTTCCGCCACGATGTTATAGAGAGCCTGTTGCGCCGAATGAATTCGAGTGAATCCGAGCTGCGCCAGACCGAGCTTATAGAACACTTCCTCGACAGAAGAACTGTCGAAAATATATCCCGCTTTCTCGAGATACACCGATAAGGCTTTATCGATACATTTGCGCTTATATTTTTTGCACTTGAGTGTAATTTTTGACATATAATGCTAAAATATAAAATAAAACGCATTTTAATGTGCTATTATACATCCTGTAATAATGCAAATGGAGGGAAAACACTCATGGCAGAAAAAAAGACAGTGTTTCTCACAGGCGCTTCCGGCCATATGGGCTGGGCAGGCTTCAAAGAGCTTTACAAGAAAAAAGATAAGCTTAACATAGTCCTGCTTCTTCGCGACAGTGAGAAAAACAGAAAGAAATTCGCAAATTACCTTAATGATCCCAGCGTTAAAATCGTCTGGGGCGACCTGAAGAAATATGACGATGTCCTCAAGTGCGTTGAGGGTTCTGATTATGTTCTTCATGTCGGCGGAATGGTCTCGCCTTCGGCTGACTATTATCCGACAAAGACCATTCAGACCAACACCACCGCTGCTAAGAACATAGTTGACGCCGTTAAGGCTCAGCCCAACAAGGACGATATCAAGGTCGTTTACATCGGCACCGTTGCTCAGACGGGCGACAGAAACGCTCCTATCCATTGGGCAAGAACCGGTGACCCGATTAAAATCAGCATCTACGATCACTATGCGATAAGCAAGACCATCGCCGAGAGCATTTTCGCCGAGTCCGGTCTTAAGCATTGGGTATCTCTTCGTCAGTCCGGTATCCTTTATCCCGACATCCTCAAGAACATTGACCCCATCATGTTCCATGTTCCGATAAACGGCGTGCTTGAGTGGGCAACTGTTGAGGATTCCGGCCGCCTTCTTGCAAACATCTGCGAGCCCGACGTTCCCGAGGACTTCTGGAGAAAGTTCTACAACATCGGCAGCGGTAAGGAATACAGACTCACCAACTTCGAGTTCGAGGAGCTGCTCCTCGGCACTCTCGGCATCGGCTCCACCAAGAAGCTCTTTGATGCCAACTGGTTCATCCTCCGCAACTTCCACGGTCAGTGGTATGCTGACTCGGATAAGCTCGAGGAGTACCTGCACTTCAGAGCCAACATCCCCGTGAAGGCATACTTCAAGCAGATGATGACTCAGGTTGCGCCTTACTATAAACTCGCTTTCCTTGCAAAGCCCTTCGCTGGTATTCTCAAGAAGACCTTCATGAAGAAGCTTGCAAACACCGAGATTTACGGCACCATGTGGTGGATCTCCAACAACGTTGAAGACAGAATCACCGCTTACTATGGTTCCAAGAAGAACTGGGAAGCTATCGGCAACTGGGATACCTTCAAGATCGAGCGTCCCACCGAGGAAGTTACCCTTCTTGACCACGGTTATGATGAGAGCAAGCCCGAAAGCGAGCTTGACCTCGAGGATATGAAGAAGGCTGCTGCTTTCCGCGGCGGCGAGTGCCTCTCGACCGAGATGACCAAGGGCGACCTGTTCACTCCTCTCAAGTGGAAGTGCGCTCACGGTCATGAGTTTGAGATGACCCCGAACCTTGTTCTCAAGGGCGGCCATTGGTGCCCGAAGGAGCTTCCCTCCGACAGCGAAGGCAAGAAGTTCCACTGGGCATATGACGCCGAAGCAAAGGTCAATCCGTTCTTTGCTCAGGTTTGGTATCCCCTCCACGATAAGGACGAGAACAATGAGTACGACGAGCGTATATTCAAGGGCTTCAGCGGCTTCGAGAATATATAATCGCTTAAAAAATCAAATTTTTTGGGAGCTGCTCAGAAATGGGCGGCTCTTTTTTTATTTGCTTTGGCGCGGTTTGGATAAAATAATATAAAAGCGGTGTTGACAAATACCCAATGGGGGTATATAATCAAGCTAAAGACAGAAACGGGAGATGACAGAATGGAAAATGAAAATAAATGCTGCGAATGCTGTCGGCATAAGGCGACGCCGAGGAGCGACGAGACGGTGAAGGCGCTGCAGAACAGGCTCAGCCGAATAATCGGTCAGCTCGGCGGGATAAAAAATATGCTCGACGATAACCGATATTGCGGCGATATCCTCATTCAGCTTGCCGCTGCTCAGAATGCACTGAGAAATGTCGGCTATATTATACTTGAAGAGCATATGGAGACCTGTGTCGCCGAGGGTATAAAAAACGGCGACGATGAGGTCATAGCGGAGGCTGTTGAACTCATTAAGAAGCTCAAATAATCGGAGTGAGACAGATGGAAAAATTTGATGTTACCGGCATGACTTGTGCCGCGTGCAGCGCCCATGTTGAACGTGCGGTGCGCGGAGTTGAGGGTGTGAAAGAGGTGACGGTCAGTCTGCTGACAAATTCCATGACCGTCGATTTCTCTTCACCCGCCACTGCCGAGAAAATATGCTCAGCCGTATCTGCGGCGGGTTATGGCGCATCGCCGCAGAATCAGGGCGGCAAAAAAGAAAGCAAAAAAACATTGCTTGAAAGCAACGAGCCGAAAAAAATACTTCATAGGCTTATAGCCTCGACCGTGCTGCTTCTCCCGCTGATGTATGTCTCGATGGGACATCTAATGTGGGGCTGGCCCGTGCCGCAGATATTTGCTTCGGATCCGCTTGCGATAGGACTTTATCAGCTCCTGTTGACGACAGCTGTTATGGTTATAAATCAGCGATTTTTCATCAGCGGAACCAAGAGCCTTTTTCACGGTGCGCCGAACATGGACACGCTAGTGTCGCTCGGAAGCGCGGCAGCTTATATATACAGTACAGCGGTGCTCTTTGAAATGTGCAACGCGGCGGTGAACGGCAATGTTCAGATGGCGATGCACCATCTTCACGGACTCTATTTTGAGTCGGCGGCAATGATACTGACGCTTATAACCGTCGGCAAATATCTTGAAGCCGTCAGCAAAGGGCGCACAACAGATGCGATAAAGAGCCTCATGGATCTCGCACCGAAAACCGCCTGTGTGATAAGAGACGGCAAGGAGCAGGTTATACCCGCGGAGGAAGTCGTAAAAGGCGATACTTTCTATATTGCAGAAAATGAAGGAAATGTGATCGGAATTTTAGAACTTATCTTCCGGCATATTGAATCTCCTGCACAGGTGACACGGGACATTGTTTTTATCGACACAATGGCGGTTGACGAACCTTACCGCGGCATGGGTGTCGGACATCTTTTCTTTGAAAAAGTAAAAGAGATAAAAGCAAAAAAAAATCTTGACGGCATTGAACTTCAGGTGAATGCAAAAAATAAAGCTGCCTACGAGATGTACTGTAATTACGGATTTACGGAAAAATCCATTAATATGGAATTACTGTAAAAACTATATTTACCTAAAAAAGGACACATACCTCTGATGCTATTACGCATTATCTGGTATGTGTCCTGGTTTTTATCTTCTTTTTATTTTATTGGTTGACATAATTTTTAATCCACTTTACTGCATAAAGAGGAATATTCGTCATCCAATCCTGCTCTCTATAATCCGACATTGATGTTCGGACTGCATAAGATGGTTGATACTTTTCACAAAAAGCTTTCAAACTCTTTGCTTTCAGATTTTCTTCCGCCTTTACTTCAATTGGAATAACAGATGTTTTTCCCTGAACTAAAAAATCAATCTCTCCCTTGGAATTTTGCGTTGAATAATAGTAAGGTATCACTCCGACATCTGATATTAACTGCTGCAATATATACTGCTCTGTCAGTGCTCCCTTAAATTCAGTAAAAATCTTATTTCCTTCTATAATCACTTTTGCATCCAGATCTGTCATCGCTATGAGCAATCCAATATCCACTAAAAAAAGCTTAAAAGCATCAAAATCAATATATGCTTTCAATGGAAGATCCGGTTTTTGAATCCGCTGTACTTTATGAATCAATCCACAATCCAATAACCATTGAATAGCCAGCTCAAAATCCTTTGCCCTGCTCCCCTCGCGTACCTGTCCATAAATATATTTTTTATTCTCTTTTGCAAGCTGCATCGGAATCGAATTCCACACAAGATTCAGTCTTGGAACAAGCTTTATTTCAGCATGTTTTGAAAAATCCTGCTGATAATAGTTAATAAGATTTTTCTGAATCGCACGAACACGATTATAATCCTTTTTTTCCGAAAAATCTTTTACCACCTCTGGCATCCCACCTACAAAATAGTATTCCCTTAAACGTTCTATATATTTTGTTTTGAACACTGTTACCATCTGCGTATCACAACTGTCTAACATGGAAACAAATTGTTTCTCTCCCATTGCGCACAAAAATTCCCTGAAATTAAGCGGATACAAATCAAGAAAATCTACCTTCCCAACTGGAAATGACGTACCTTGGTGTAATGCAACTCCAAGAAGTGATTCTGCTGCAACAATTGCATACTGAGGTGCATTTTCATAAAAATACTTTAATGATGTAAGTGCTTTTGGTACTTCCTGAACTTCGTCGAAAATGATCAGCGTATTCTCTGCCTCAATAGAAACTCCTGTCTCAGCACTGATCGATAAAACCAGTCTTTCAATGTCTAAATCTCCTTCGAATACCTGTTTCATACGGGCATTATTATCAAAATTAACATAGGCTGTCTTCTCAAAATACTGTTGACCAAATGTCTTCATGATCCATGTTTTTCCGACCTGTCTTGCCCCGCGGATAATCAATGGTTTTCTATTTTCATTTTCTTTCCATTCTTTCATTCGTGATAATGCAAATCGTTCCATGAGCCTTCCTCCAACTCCTATATTCTATAAGCATCCATTAAATTATTTCCATATATCTGCATTATAAAATTGTACCCTGCTGGTGTCAACATTATTAAGGACGTAAATATGTATTTACGTAGCACTTTTAAGGACGAAAAATGTACAAATACATCATTTCCAAGTACCGCCGGAATGTGTACCTTCCATAAATAAATTAAAGGAACCATCAAGCATATAAAGAAGTTCATAATTTTTGTGCTTATGTGCCATTTCTACCGTATCATATATAATTCTGGTATCAATAAATCTATCCTTTTATCCGAGAACAGTTCTTTAAACTTTTTGAGACTTTTACCGGATGTATTGGCTTCAGATTTAACCTCAATCGAAAATAGGAGCAGTGCGATTGAAAAAATCCAATCGCACTGCTCTTATTTCTTCTCTCCGCCAACCTTGCGGAAGTTATTGAAATCATTCACGACTTCCCGAACGCACCAGACCAGTGTATCGAATGCGCCCGCCTCATACAGATTGATCAGGATCATACCGACCGGGATTGCAAGGATCATCCCCACAACACTGCCAACCCTGTAACCGATGAACATGAATAACAGCGATGCAAACGGATCAAGTCCTACGGAATCGCCGATCAGCTTCGGCTGTACGATCTGGTGCACGACAAGAGAGACCACATATAAAACGATCATGCCAACCGCCATCTTGTAATCTCCGGTAAAAAGTTTGATAACCGCCCACGGACAGAGCACTGTTCCCGTTCCAAACACCGGAAGCATATCCAGAAACGCAATGCCAAAGGCGATCAGCCATGCAAAATCTACCCGGAGGATCAAAAGGCCGATCAGAAGAATGACATAAATAACGCCCATGATCTTAAACTGTGCTTTAAAATAGCCTCCTACCGCATGCACAAGCTGTTTATAGATGCGTTCTGTTTTTGCAAGAAATCCGGCAGATAAATGTTTCTCCACCCCGGTGATCAGTTTGTCTTTATCTGCAATAAAAAAATATGCTGCAAGCAGTCCTACGACTATGCCAACGATCGTATCCGGCAGGCTTTTCGCAAATTCTCCGATTGCCCCAAGCGTTGCAGAATCTGAGCTGGACACAAAATTTGTCAAAAAATCCTGAATTGCAGTTCCGATGGCGCTTAAATCCACATTCTGCGTAAATGGCAGTTTTTCCAGCAGCTGCTGCAGCTGATTGATTGCCTCGGAAAATTCGGTTCCGGCATTGGCAGACATCGTTGGCAGATACGCCATAAATGCTCCGATTCCTTTCGCAAGGACTGCCCCTGCGCCATAGCAGGCCAGCACTACCAGTCCGATGACCAGCACGATCATGATGACCGAACCATATTTCCGGTTAATTTTGATCCGTTTCTCCAGAAACTTCACCATCGGATTTGCGATCATCGCAAAAATCATTCCCACCACAAACGGCATAAAATAGATCAGCAATTTTGGAAGAAATGCGAACACAAAAATCAACAAAAACACTGCCCAAAGCAGATTGCATGCAATTTTTAAATATTTTGTCCTGAAATTGCTCATAACTTCTCTTTTTCCTCTCGATCAAAAATCTTTTCCATAGATTATTTTCCATAAATTGCTTTCTATTTTAACACATTCTTTTTTTGAAAAAAATATATTCCCGAATCTTTTATACTTTCTTTACCAAATCTTTATTTTTCCGCCATAAGAGCTGCTCCGTGTCCTACAAATAGAGTTTAAATTTTCTTTTTTACAAGAAAATGGTTTGCAGCCGTAACCCCGGCTCCTGCCAACAAAAGAAAATAGAAGTTCAGTCCCCTGCTGATCAGCATAGATGGGATCAGACTGCCCTTAGAAAATACCGGTGCAAAGACTGACCGATACATCAGTTCGGTGATTCCCTGCGCTCCCGGCAGCGGAAGCATATCCACCGCAATGTAGACCGATGCCTGTAATAGAACTACCTCCTGTATGGAAGTCCCCGCCTGTCCAAGTCCGAGATATACCATATAAGTAAGCAGAAATACACTACACCTCTGCAAAAACGTCACGGCGATGACCACTATTAATTTTCCCGGATGCTGCTTCAGCCAATCCACGGCATTTCTATAGTTTCCCGTAAATGTCTGCACCTTATCCATGCGCTGTGGATTTGCTTTCCAGATGTCGAGCCGGATAAACTGCTTTTCCACCCACGCCCAAACGACAATCATCCACTGTGGAAAAAGCATTGCGGCAAGTACAACTGCAACGGCAACCGTGTTCAGCGCAAGCCCCAGCAAATATAATGGAAAAAAGGACTGCAGCTCTGTTTTCAATGCGCCGCCGCAAAAAAGTAACATTCCGACACCTAAAACTACCAACACAAATTTATAAATTACTGCCACCGTCATAAGCACTATGGTACTGTCAGAACCTTTGTTTCCATCTTTGTTCATATAATAAAGCTGCACCGGCTGCCCACCTGTTGCGGATGGTGTGATGCCCGAATAAAAAAATCCAATAAACGAATATTGGATACAACGCCACAGAGAACATACCTTTTCTTTTCCAACAACACAGAGAACGGTTGTCTGACTGTCTGTTTTTTTTCGCATGGATGTGAGCAGATACCAGATCATGCTGCCCTCTGCGCAGACAAAAAATAACGCCAGTCCTGCCGCTGCAATCAGGTACGGAACTGACATATTTTTTACTGCCTGATAAATTTCTGACAGATTCTGTCCATGGAGTAACGTATAAAAAGTCAAAAACATAATCCCAAGAAACAAGACTGTCTGCAAGATTTTCTTTTTCATATCCACGTAGCCACCTTTCCTCTTTTTTGGACAGAACTGTTACGCAATTTTTTCAACAGCACAAACCGTTTCTTCCTGCACAGACATTTCCACTAATTCTCTCAAACTTCCTTCAAAAATCCGTTTCCGTCAAAATTTTTCCATGAAATCCTTTGGTGTCACAAGGGAAAAATGTTTTTCCCAATGACAGACGCCGTACTCCTCTAATACCCGTGCCACGTAGGAAGAACAGGTGTAATGGTTTTCCTGGTAAAATGGAATGTTCCACAAAATAAATGGTAATCCTGCAACTGCATAATGATAATGAAATCTTTCCTGCATAGCCAGACGCAGTTCCTGACGGATTGCCTCCTTTTGTACAAGCGAACACTCAATACTACACACCATATAATCAGCCGTTGGAAACACCGTTAAGATTTTTCTTTTATCCTCTTTTTCAAATCCGGCAAACAGCGGAACCGCAGGATTTCTGCGTCCCACACTGTATGCCTCCTCAAGTTCCGCATCCATCGAAAGAACCACATGAATGTACTTCTGTTTGATGACCTGCCGTATCATTCCGGCAAAAAATCCCGGTGTATCTACAAATGCAATATAAATCTGTGCCATATCTTTATTCCTCTGTACTTTTTTCTTATCACTGGAACTGATAAATTTTTCTTGCCATGCGGTAGCCGCCGACTGTGATTTTTCCACCTAATCTTCCCGGCAGATAAGTAAGACCGCTTAAGGTAGAACATCTTAACCGGTAATAAAGTATCCTGTCATAATCCTTCACCTGCTCCCACATCCTTTTACGTTTCTGGAACGCCTCCTCTGTTTTGATCAGAAGAAGATGGATTGAAGAAATGGACAACATGATTGAAATATTGCGCATCATGTAAACGGCCAGTTTTGGATACATTTTTTTCACTTCTCTTAAATCCACACTTTTTGCAACAAGCTCTGTCACGCGGATCTGCTGATCGATACGCTTCATCAGGACTTTCTCGTTGACCGACTGATCTTCCCTTCCAAGGTAATAATGATACAGGTCAATATCCATATAGTAGAGATTCTTCGCATACGGAAGCGGCTGATAGGAAAACAGGTTATCCACATAAAACGTGTGCTCCGGCAGTTTTACCCCCGACTGTCTCAATACTTTCGTCTGAAACATAAGTGCATGCATAATCAAATACTGCGATGGATGAAAATGTCCGATTGTGTTCCAGTTGCACATTTTTTCAGTTGGAAATACATTTCTGTAATTCATCGGTTTCTGGATTCCCTCATCCAGATGATCGTACACATAATTACAGATGATCAGATCCGGGAATTTTTCCTGTTCCTTTTGCTGAATCTCAACACAGCTTCCTGACAGATTTTCTTCTCTGATACGATTTTCACAGATTGCTTCCCTGATCTGTGCATCCTCGCTGGCAAAAAGCTCTTAATTTTATCTAACATTTTCAGATAAGCATCATGGTCGAACCAGTCGTCGGAATCCACGACTTTATAATAAAGTCCATGCGCCAGCTCCAGCCCTTTGTTCACACCGGAACCATGACCGCCGTTTGGCTTATGCACCGCTTTTACAATGTTTGGATAAAGCATTTCGTATTCATCTGCGATCGCACCTGTCCGGTCGGAAGAACCATCGTCAATAATGAGGATCTCGACATCCTCGCCGCCCACCAAAAGTGAATCCACACATCTTCGCATATAATTTTCTGAATTGTAACATGGGATTGTAAATGTGATATATTTCATTTGGAATGACCTCCGCTATACTCTGTAACATTTTTACTGTTAACGAGTATAACGGTTCATTCTTAAAATACACATGGATTATTCTAAAGAAAAGGTAAAGATTACCTATACAAAATGTTAAATCTTCAATAATTCGATCATAAACAGCCAGACCAGTCCATAATAAGTAACCACTGCTACCAGATCATTCACGGTTGTGATAAGTGGTCCTGACGCGACTGCCGGATCGACTTTGATCTTATGGAAAAGCAGTGGGATCGTTGTTCCGACAAGGCTCGAGATCACCATCGCAAGCATTAAGGAAACTCCCACACAGCCTGAGATCAAAAACGAATAGGAAAGCGCATTTCCTTTTATGAAACACACATAAAGCCCGATAAATACAAATGCCATAATTCCAAGAAACAGTCCATTTGCAAAACCAATGCGCATCTCTTTCAAAATCAGTCCAAACTTATCTTTCCGGTTTAAATTTTCATCCATCAGCACACGGATCGTCACCGCCAGCGACTGGGTTCCGACATTTCCTGCCATATCTAAGATCAATGACTGGAAACACATCACAATCGGGATCACTGCAACGACCGTCTCAAAAATTCCGACAACCGAAGATACCACCATTCCCAAAAACAGCAGGATGATCAGCCACGGGAGACGTTTTTTCATACTCTGAAACGTCGTCTCCTCCAAATCTTCTTCCGCGGTAAGACCTGCCAACTTCGCATAGTCCTCTCCCATCTCTTCATCCACGGCTTCCACAATGTCATAAGCTGTGATGACTCCTAAGATTTTTCCTTCCTCTGACAATACCGGAATGGAATCCTCTGCGTAGTCTTTTAACCGTTCGATACACTCACTGATTTTCTCATGTGCTCCCACATACGGATAGGAAGTCGAGATCAGATCGTCCAGATTCTGATAATCTCTTGCCACGATCAGGTCTTTTAAATCGATTGCTCCATAATACTGCTCATTTTCATCTACTACATAGATCGTTGAGATATTATCGTTCTCTCCCGCCTGACGAATCAGCTCATGCGTTGCCTGACGGATGTTCAGATTCTTTCCTATGACGATAAAATTCGTTGTCATTTTGCTACCGATCTCATCATCTTCATAAGATAAAATCAGTTTGACATCTTTTTCCGCATCATCATCCAGCAGATCAACGATCCTGGTCTTAGTGTCCGCATCCAGATTCTCCAGAACATCGACCGCATCATCGGAATCCATCTCCGAAATGACTCTGGCAGCATTTTCCAGGTTGATCTCCTGCAAATACTCTGCCGCATCCTCGGTATAGGAAAGGATTTCCGCAATATACTCCTCTCCAAGCAACGGATAGAGTTTTTTTCTTTCCTCCGGTGTCATCTGCTCCATTGCATCCGCAATGTCGCTCTCATGATAATCGGAGATTTTTTCGAGCAATTCTTCTTTTCCAAGATTGCTTCGGAATAATGTTAATAATTCTTCTACATAAGTCGGTTCTTTTAATACTTCTTTTTGCATTTCTGCCTCCTGTTCTCCCTGAAAAAAAGGGCATAAAAAACCACCGCTTTACTTCCAAGCAGCATGTGTAAGTTCCTGCTGTTATAGTTCATGACAATAGATTGTCCGCGAAGCGTGCACTCTATTGTATAGGCATGTAAACCGGTGGTTTCAGAAGGCATATTCTATTATCACAGAGGTCAGACGCCCACAGACATCTGCCCTGTGCCAAAGCATTCAGAAAATCCATCGGTTTTGTTCTTTCGCCCCGCACTATCACAACTGTCCATGAATGTCACCTCCTAAAAAATTTCCATTGCTATTATATAATCGTGACCGGAAATGGTCAACTCATTTCTGCCTCATTTCTATCTGTCTTTCATAAATGCCTCAATCTCGTCCGGATCACGGATAATTGCCTCTGAGAGGCACTCACAGCCGTTCTCTGTGATCAGAAGATCATCCTCGATACGGATTCCGATTTCCCATTCGTCAATGTAAAGTCCCGGTTCATCAGTAATGATGGCACCCGGTTGTAATGTTTCATTGCAAGCCGCTGTGACATCATGCACATCGATTCCAAGATGATGGGATACGCCATGCATATAATAAGTATCAATCTCGTCCTCTTTTTCGATCAGACCGAGTTTCATGCAGCCTGCTGCAAGCACTTTCTTTGCAATCTCATTTAACTCTTTTAACGTCATGCCCGGTTTTGCAGTCTTTGCAACCTCACGGTTTGCAGCTAAAACAATGTCGTAAACCTGTCTCTGGCGCTCTGTGTATGTTCCGTTTACCGGATAAGTTCTTGTGATATCTGCGCAGTATCCGCGGTATTTTGCCCCGAGATCCATCAGCAGTAAAGAACCATCCTCACAAATGTCAAGGTTTGTGTCGTAGTGAAGCATGGTTCCGTTCGCACCGCTTCCTGCGATGGTAGGGAATGCAGTTCCCTCCGCTCCGTTATAGCGGATCATGTATTCAAAATCAGCCTGTGCCTGATATTCTGCCATTCCCGGCTCTAAATGTTTCATCACATACTGCAATGCTTTATCGGTAATGCCGATCGCCTCCCGCACAAGTGCTACTTCATCCCCGTCTTTTTGCATACGCAGTTCTGCGATCACCTGCGAAATATTTTTCACTGCATGTCCCGGATATTTTTCTGCAAATTCTTTTGCTTTGATCATATTGTAATCCGGCATGTCCTCAAACTGATATCTGTAACAGTCAAAATACAGGCTGTCGATATCTTCCCTTGCCATCATGCGGTCAACAGCGCCCTCAAAAGAATCTAAAAACATCACATTATCGATACCGGAAATCTCTTTTGCCTCATCCACTGTCACTTTTCTTCCGTACCAGCGCTCCTGTGTCGGGTCTGCTTCTTCGATAAATAGAATCACCTGCTCCTCTTTCAATGTCTTTTTCATCAAAAGAATCATATGGTCTCTTCTTAATCCTGTCAGATAAAAAAAGTTTCTGTCTGCCTCAAATGGTGCATATTCATCTGCACTCACATGGCTCTCAATCCCGGAAAATAAGATCAGCGCTGACTGTCTCTCCATTTTCTCAAAAACCTGTTTTCTTCTCTCTGCAAAATTCATGGTTGTTCTCCTCTTTTTTCAATCATCTATTGACAGAAACTCAAATCGTATTTTCTGTCATAATAAAGGCAGGTTCTTTCATCTCTGAAAAAGCCTGCCCGAAAAACTTATTGGTTGTCACCTATGCCTCTGCGCTCATCTGGATTCTCGTTGTGATCTCTTTTACTTCAGCCATCAAAGCAGAATACATCTCCATCTCAATTCCAACCGGCGACATATGCGGATGCTCCTGTTTCATACGGTATGCCTGTACCAGTAAACTTCTCTTCACATCTTCAAGTTCTAAAAGCTGCTCTCTGCTCATAACCAATCTCCCACATAACATATTTTCATTTGCAGTGCACTATATCTCGTACGTGCGCCTCAACTATAATAGCATATATGGTAGATTTTAGCGCATGAAATTCATCGGCAAAAGTAACAATATTTTTTCTGACATTTGGCACATTTGTCTATTGCCTGAAAAATTTTCATCACTTTTTACAATTGCATCAGCGTTTGCAGTGCCTCATTTTCTACAATACATTTTCCGTGTTCTTTTATAAATGCAATTTGTCCGACCTCAGCATAACGGCAATTGTTATATTCTACAATTGTAAACGCAAATGGCCGTAATTCTTCCCTTGAAAAATGGATCAGATCCATCACAAGATAGTATTTTTGCTGGAATTTATAAAGACTGCTTGTAGGCATTTTTTCTGTAAATGGTGCCAGACGGATCAATCGCAGCATTTCATCCAGACTGGAAAACTCCAGACTAAACGGAACCGATGTTTCAAAAATTTCATTGTCCTCTTTCTGCTCAGTACCATTTGCATCTTCTGTCTCTGTCTTTTTTGCATCCTGGCTGTGCTTTGCCTTATATTTTTCGAGGAAATCATCGATAGCACTCTGTTTTTCCTCTTTATTCATCTGCCGAAATTCTGATAATTTTTCCGGTGCGAGCTGGTTCATCAGCTGTCCGACCGTATCCACAAGATTCTTAAAACTCATCTCGGAATCTCCGCCAAACGTGATCGCCATGCTGTGATCCTGCAAAAGTTCTGCCTTCACTACCGGTGAAATATTCTGCATACTGATATTGCCCTGCTCCTCTACCAGTTCCACCACCGCACGCATAAACTCCTGCGTCACCTCGGTATTTCCAATAATCTCATCAATATTGTATCCCATTTCACGGATTTCTTCTTCAGACAGTGCACATCTGATCTTATTTTCACCTAATCTCTCAATTTCCATATGTATTACCTTCTAAAACATCTTTCCGATGCTTTGCAATCCAAAAATACTTTATACCTTTCGAATGGCTTTGCATTCTTGGAATGCTGTTTCTTCTTATAAAGAATATGTTGTTATTTTCACAGCTATTATCCTATTTTTTTATGCATTTGTAAATAGGGTTTCGATTCCACATATCTGCCACAAAATAGGTCAATGCTGTCCATGTATACACGGAATAGAAAATGCCGTACTCATCAACGCCGTCCTTTAAAATTTTCTGTGCCTGCTCTTTTGTCAGAAAAGAAAAGCCGTCAAAACATTCACTTCCCTCTGCACCGTCCTGTGACATACCTGTCAGAGTATCCCGGTTCAACACGATTTTCACAAGTGCGTTGCTCTCATCCGTCATTCCCGGTGTGCTGAAAAGACATGGATTGATCACTTCCAGTTCATCTGTATCCAAAACCTCAATTCCGGTTTCTTCTTTCAGTTCTCTTTTCGCAGTCACAAGCAATGGTTCGTCTTCCTCTTTATCTGCCGGATCGATCAGTCCCGCCGGGACACTTAACAGAAATTGTCCTGCCGGATACCGGAATTCACGATTCAGCAGGAGCTTGGGCTCACCGTTGGATGGATTCCAGATCGTGATGCAGCTCACCGCATCCGGAAGCATATTTTGAAATTCTTCCGTAGACTTCACTGCCACAAGATCATCTGCGCTCCGTCTTGTTGCATTATAGTAATGTCTGCCCTCGGCATACTGAAGATCAAATACTTTGATAAACTTTGTTTCCAATAGAGTTTTTATATTCTGTTTTTTGATTGTTGGACGCATGGCAGGCTCCTTTCTTATTCACAATTATTTACACCCGATAGCGATTCAGGCAGGAATAAATCTCCTGAATTCTTGGGATTGCGTATCCACCGGAGATAACGCCATGCTCTGCGGCAAATACCATTCCTTCCTGCTCTAACTTATGTTCTAACCACTGTGCCGTTTCTGAAATGGTACGCTTTCCATCCACCAGATGTTCCACAGTATATTTCAAAAGCAGTCCCAGTGCCGCCGTCTGCTCGCTGTCGATCAACTGCTCGATATAGCGCAGGTCGACATTCTGTTTTCCAAGCATAAAGCCATCCACACCAAGCGTCTTTACCTTCAAGCGCTCCGGCTCGCCTTTTTTCACTTCTCCGCTCCGGTAGTCCCTGCGTTTTACCGCTCCATTCCTGTCTTTTTCCATGACACGGTGGCTATCCGGTAAAACAAATGGTTTTGCTGTCTCCTGCATGATTGGAAATTGTCCACACAGGTTCTTTGCTTTCTCTGTGATATCCACAGGTTCATACTGATCCATCTGGATCACAGTGTCTGCAATGTGGAAAAATGCTCCCGAACTTCCCGCAACCAAAATGGTAGAAATTCCTGCTTTTTCATACAGATCCACTGCTCTGGATAAAAACGGTGTGATCGGCTCTTTGTCCGGGCTTACCACTTTCTGCATAAAGGCATCCCGCACAAGAAAATTTGTTGCAGAAGTATCCTCATCCAGCAAAAGCAGTCTGCTGCCAGCCTCAACCGCTTCCACGATGCCAGCCGCCTGGGACGTGCTTCCACTCGCATCAGCAGTCGAAAAATCCTTCGTATCCCTACCGTTTGGAAGATCATTGATAAACATGGAAATATCTACGTTTTTGATAAATCTTCCATCCTCAGAGCGGAGCTTTTGTGCCGTTTCATCTGCGATCACATACTCCCTGCCATCTCCGGCAATATGATTGTATACGCCTAATTCCAACGCATTTAAAAGTGTAGATTTTCCATGATAACCGCCGCCTACGATCAGGGTGATTCCTTTGGGAACTCCCATTCCTGTAATCTTACCCCGGTGCGGCAGTTCTAACGTCACACGCATTGTTTCCGGAGAAACAAATTTTACAGACTGCTTCATTGGCTTGGAAGAGATACCGCTCTCCCTTGGCAGCACAGAGTCATCCGCCACAAAAGCAGCCAGTCCAAGTTCTGGCAGCTTCTCACGGATTGCCTGCTGATCTTCTGCCAGCTCCACAGCCTCTTTTACTTTTTGCGCATTCAGATTTTTATAATAAAAAGACTGCTCCACGCACTGTGGCAGATATTCAAATAAGATTTTTTCGAGTTCTTTTGCATTGATTGTTCTTCCATTTGCAGGAAACCCGACTGCAAATCTGGCGGTAATCTCTTTTTCACTGATTTCACATGCTGTCCTCTGCAGCACTTCCTGTCCACAGTGTGTCACTGAGATCAGCCCGCTTTTCCCGGAACCCTTCGCTTTAAAGTTAAACTGATTCACTTTTGCCGCAAAATTGCGAAGCAGTTCATCCGCCAATGCGGTTCTTGTCAGCTTATCTTTCATTGCAAATGCCGGAAATCCGGCTGCCTTCGTATCTACTGTCACCCTCACATCCGATGGTGCCGCAAACGGATCGCCCTGCACATGGTCAATTGACAATATGTATTTGGGGAACTGGTAACTTCCACGCAGGGATTTGTATAATGGGTAACTTTTATGGTCTATTGTTTTTAATTGTGATTGTAGGTCGTTGTATGATTGCATGGAGGGACTCCTTTTTGTATTGTGTTTTTATGAAATTTTTGTGCTATTTGCTCGTCTTTCTTATTTGCAAATATGTACCGCCTCTAATTAATTACTTCATTTGACTGAAAACTATGAAAAAGTATCAAATAGGTTTTCTTTATAGTATCCATGATATCATATAAATAACTTTATTGGGCAGATATTTTTATAGATATTACGTAAAGTAAGTTATTGTTCATTCGGCAGTAAAACACTTGCTGCTTTGCTGCGTAAAGAAGTGTTTCACGAATGAGCAGGCTTCTTTTACGATGCAAAAACTTAAAATGAGTTTTTTTCATCTATTAGAATCACTTTTTACTTGTTTTTTGAAAGATAAAACCCTGCATAATCACTGGGATTATGCAGGGTTTACCGTTCCCTATTATAACATACCAAGTAATAACCGGGAACTACAGCAAGCTGATTTCGGCATCCACATTGTTTTTATTATAACATACCAAGTAATAACCGGGAACTACAGCGCAGATAGTATAGATTCAACGGCTTCTGGATTATAACATACCAAGTAATAACCGAGAACTACACCCCTGGTCTTGGATTGACAGGAAAAGCAGCGAAATCCACTCCGTTTTTATGTAACCATTTTGCACCACACTTTGCCATAAAATCATTGGGATCATCTCCAAATAATCCAATAACCACACAGTCTGAGCCTTTCGGATTTTCATAATAAGTTCCATAGAAACCGTCTTTTTCGATTTCAAAAAATTGCTTTTTCACAACCTTTAATGATTCAATCTTATTGCATTCTACATTTATTTCTACGAAAAAAATAATACTTTAAATAAACGCGATCATATATAACGGTAATGTAATGATACCATCATCACTTACACCTATATTACCATCAACAAACTTGTATCCATAAGGAATGTCTGCATTCATTTTCAAAATAGATTTTAAGGAATTAGCCCGCGTATTTCCACTTTTAACCTCAATCGGAACTACCACACCATCTTTTTGGATCATAACATCAATTCTTCTCTTGGTTGTCTCATTTTTATAGAAATATAACGGATATCCTTTCTTGTAAAGTGCATCTGCTATGGCACATTCATATATACCGCCTTTTGAGTTTCCGAATAACGTATTTTCTACGATATGTTGCTTTAATGAAAAATCTTTCATCGCCATCAAAAGAGATAAATCCGTTGTGTATGCCCTGAAAAAGTCATCTCTTGCATAGTCATCCAGATCAAATCTGACATCTGTTACCAGTTTGCATAAATGCACCATATCCGCACGAAGCAACCACTCAATACTTGAAAAATATTTTTGTGCCCGACCACCATGCTCGACTTCTTTATATTGAAATTTATGGTTTTCCTTATCCAGTAACTGTTTTGCAAGAGAAAGATAACACTTCTCTGCTTTTACCTTTTCCTCAGCTGTTGCATAATGTGCTATGTCATACTGGTATCCCTGTAAGAGGCTGCGCTGTATCCTGTCAATTTTCCTAAAATCTTTTGTGTCTATATATTTCTGTACTGCCTCTGGCATACCACCTATTGCAATGTACTGTCTGTAATAATTCATCATTTGCGAATGAATTGCTTCAGGCACAATCATTTTAGAACGCAGATAACCACAGAGATTTTCTATCATATCCCCGGATATTCCCATTCCCCACAGAAACTCTTCAAAATCAATCCCATACATTTTCAAATAATCAACATATCCAACCGGATAAGAAGAGGCACGTTTGTAGTCGATTCCAAGAAGTGAGCCAGATACAATTACATCATATTTATTATCTATCGCCCAAAATTTAAGTGATGTGACCGCTTCCTGACATTCCTGAATTTCATCCAGAAAAATCAATGTTTTTCCAGGAATAATTTTCTTTTCAGGGAAGCGGAACCGCATACCCATAACCATAGCATCTACGGTAAGATCTCCAGAAAATATCTCCATCGCAGAAGGCATCTGTTTAAAATTAATTTCAACCAGTTCTTCATAATTTTCTTCGGCAAAACGTTCAACGGTATATGTCTTTCCTGTTTGTCTGGCACCCTGAACGACAAGGCACTTCTTATCCTTTGTGTTTATCCAGTTTTTCATAAAATTTGTTGCTTTTCTTTTTAACATAAGGCACCTCTGATCAACATAAATAACACTTTTTAATGTAAATCATCAACATTTTAGGAAGATAAAATGTATATCTGTCAACATTTCAGAAAAATTATATCATTAATTTGAATCGATGAAAAGGATTATTGCAAATTTCATCCGCAGTACCTGTAAAAGTATGGCATAATTTCCACGAAAACAACTGTAATTTTCTTCCAGCATGTGCTATGATGATGACATAAATGTAGCAACACGAAAGACATTCCACTGCACTTTTCCGTAAGCGCTGCGGATTTATGACACACAGAAGGAGGATTTTATGTACGAATTTACAGAAGACTGTATGCTTCATATTGATGCAATCGATGAAGAACACAAGCGTCTGTTCCAGATGATAAATGAAGCATTCGAATTAGTTGAGAAAACAGAGGATGTGACAGCCATCGGTCAAAGCCTGATCGCAAACCTGAAAGATTACGCAGCTACGCACCTTGCTCATGAGGAGGCTTATATGGAGAGTATCCATGATCCTGAGCTTCCTCTCCAGAAGACAGAACATGCTGCATTTGCAAAGACGATCAACGAATTTAAACTGGATACCACATCACCACGCAATGCCAAGAGATCGTTAAATGAACTTCTTACTTACCTCGTGCACTGGCTTTATCATCATATTTTAAGCAGCGATATGATGATCGGGAAAATGATCCCTACGGAAGAATCTACAGAGGATCCATTTGCATTCACGGACAAATACAAAACCGGCATCACATTTGTCGATGATGAGCACCGCAAGCTGTTTGAGATCATCAGTGATACCAATGACCTCATCCACGACCAGCTTTTACATGATAAATACGATGAGATCATGCGTCTGCTGGCAGAACTGAGAGATTATACGGAATTACATTTCAGCGAGGAAGAGGCCCTGATGGAGCGCATCCATTATCCTGAACTTCCTTCACAGAAGCGGGCACACGCTGCATTTGTAGACCGTCTTGTAAATATCGATCTGGATGAAATGGAGGATCTGGATGACAACCAGCAGGTATATCTTCTTGATCTGATCCAGTTTTTACTGAACTGGCTTGCAAACCACATTCTTGCCTGTGATAAAAAAATTGGTGAATATATGCGCGAAAATCATATTTCTGAATAAGCAGGAACGGTTGTATGGGTTTTCACCCGAATGATAAAAGATCACAAGTCATCCGGTCAAAAACTCATACAACTTTTTTTATTTTCTTACTTGACAAAGTCAAGTATCGGTTTTATACTGTGTGAAGTTGGAAACGAAAATACTCAGTTTTCGATGTGAAAATTGGATTTCGCTTTGCGATGTAAGGAGGATTTATGCTAATATCAACTCTTTCCTACTATACAACTGAACTATATAAAGAATTTGCTGCTTACACAACAGAAAAGCTCCATGAGTTAGGTCTTAACTTTGGTCAGATGTACTTTATCATTTATGTGGGCAAACATCCTGAGTGTACCCCATCAGAACTGACCAGCGCCTTAAAACTGGACTGGGGACATTCGCAGCGCTCCGTTGCGAAACTTGCAGAAGATGGTTTTCTGATCAAAGAAAAGAAATCCGGCCGCAGTTACCGGTTAACCTTAACCCCTCTTGGGAAACAGGCTTTTGATGTCTGCCATCAGGTACTTTTCGACTGGGATGCCACCAAATTGACCGGTCTTACCAATGAGGAGCAGCAGCTCCTTTTTAATCTGCTGTGTAAAATATCAATTCAGAAAGTGTGAGATTATGTACGAAACAATTCAGACTCCCTTCAATTATGGAGGATTAACCTTAAAAAACCGCATTATTTTTGCCCCTACAACATTCGGTTTATCGGATGAAGATTACTTTGAAAAAATACGCCGGATCGCAGCTGGCGGCTGCGCTATGATCATTGTCGGAGACGTTCCGGTTGGAAAAAGTCATTTCGGAAAATCACTTTTTGACAAAAAAGGCTTTGCATTCTATGAAAAAGTGATCGGGATCGCCCATGACAATGACTGTAAGGTATGCGCCCAGCTTCATCAGTCCGATTCCAATATCAAAGCCATGTTAAAATATGTTCCGGGCGTGCTCACAAAACGGATCAGCATGCAGGAACTCCGCCCTCTTTTAAATAATGAGGTTGCTCCATATATTACGAATATGCCTCACAAAAAAGTAAAAGAGATCACCTCTGCTTTCGGCACTGCCGCTGTTCTCGCAAAAAAAGCAGGATTTGATATGATCCAGATCCACGGTGACCGTATGTGTGGAAGTTTCAGTTCTTCCATTTACAACCACCGCACCGATGAATACGGCGGAACTGCCGAAAACCGTGCCCGTTTTGCAGTGGAGGCTGTTTCTGCCGTCCGCGAAAAACTGCCAGATATGCCAATCGATTACAAGCTTGCCGTCCGTCAGGAGAATCCACACTACGGAAATGCAGGTGTTATCGAGGATGAGCTGAAGGTATTTGTTCCAATGCTTGAAAAAGCTGGCGTTACAAGCTTCCATGTCACGCTCGCAAACCATTCTGATCTTGAAAATACTATTCCACCGAAAAACCATCCGTATTTTGGTGAACCGGGATGTTTCCTAAAATTCTGTGATGAGGTAAGACAGTACACCAATCTTCCGATCTGTGGTGTCGGCGGACTTACCGATCCTGATTTTGTGGAAAAACAGCTTGCCGATGGCCGCATCCAGTGTGCTGCCATGAGCCGCCA
>ERZ779855.985-NODE-985-length-21065-cov-334.372156_pt1 | contig 21065 bp, 12 predicted proteins | sample MGYA00511370_ERZ779855 | MGnify/ENA primary metagenome ERZ779855 (study PRJEB29588, sample SAMEA1967319) | human gut metagenome | biome: human gut; feature: human-associated habitat; material: faeces | place: Denmark | collected 2008/2010 ...
ATAAAACTATTTCAACCATACAGGTCGAAAATGTTTGAGAGAGATAAAAAGAAAATTTTCGACGACATCTATTGTTTGACCTTTCGATCTACATGCAGTGATTACAAAGTCACAATTCATTTGTAGTATTTCGGTTCAGGGGAGATTGTCCGTGTATAGACAATCTCTCCTGAGCCCATAACTGGGAGGTCAGGTTTGTTACCTGCCCAATAACAAGAATGCCCTATACAAACAATATATTCATTATCCCATTCCTTGACCTCTGTGTATCGTTTGAGGCATTTAGGAGTACGAAATCGGATATTACTATTGCCATATCGAAAAGAAGTCATATCTCCGTTGTTAGAGAGCAACGCTTCTGATGAAAGATTCTTGTTGTCCATATTTACCTCCTTATTTTAAATTATTCAGCATTATTTATTTTTCATTGCCCTGCGTTCAAAATCACAATTCGTGATTGCGCTTTCTTCAATAAGGCCAAAAAGTCTATAAACTTTTCTTTTGTCCACGTTTCCATTCTATGGCCTGTTCTGTCAACCTATATTGTTGGCGAGGATGGTTTGGGATATCAGGATATTTACGCTCTATAGCCCCTTCGTCGAGGGCTGGCAAAATATAGGTTGTCCTAAATCTCAGTCGGCTCTTTAATCCACAAGTTTTCATCATTTCCCCTGTTGATAAATAATCTTCAGAAACAGCTAGAATTAAATCTTTAACTTGGTTCGTACTTGGTTCGTACTTGGTTCGTACTTGGTTCAAATTTAATCCCAGTTGCATCCCCACAGGAGTCTTCATCGGATCGGTTACAGGCCGCACGAATGTCACGCAAATGAAGCCACCGTTGATGCTCCACTTCGGTTCTGGAGCATTCTGTGCCTTGCAAGCCTCCATGATACGGAATGCGCCAGACCCCCAACTTTCAAGGAAAGTGGTGCGGTAAAGCACTTCCGCCATGATGGGATTGTATGGATAGGAACTGTGTGACTGTTTGATTGTTTCTGTGTTGAGTTGTGGCGGCAATACACCAGGATTCTCAATCTCTATGCGGTCATCATATATGGCAATACTTGGCGTAAGGTTGTACTTCTCGAACTGCCTATGACAAAGGCTGTTTGTAAGGGCTTCCCTCAACGCTTCGGCTGGCACCTCCATATTTTCCTCACGACGGAAGCCAACAATTTTGCCACTCATGTTCAGGTGCTTCAAGAAGAAAGCCATACCGGCATCAAGCAGTTGGAAGAAATTTCCTTCCACCCTTTGGTTGTCGATGAACTCTATCTTATTGATTCCGCGGAAACGAGCCAAACGCAGCTGCATCTGCGTGTAGCCCCTTAATTTGGTGGAAAACAGGGCGGCAGCAGCGTTATTGGGAACGCCATCGTTCATTAGTTCAAGTTTTCTGAGTACATCCGAAAGAGGCTCTGTCAAAGCTGTGGCTGGCATGCGGTTCTTCTCCACGCCGAGCCGTATAGCTCCCCTGATGAGTTTCTCGTCCATATCATCAATGGTTATGTCATCAGCCGACTGTCTCTCCCAGGCATAATAGTTTGGTTTGTTGGCACGCAGCCGTTCCTCAAACATATTGCGAGGCATCAGCTTCGTGGTACTTTCAACCTTATAATATGGGCTACCATGATAGGTATAAGGTGCCGTTCCCCAAACGAATGCTTCGAAATACATTGCTATGACTTGACAGCCTAGTCTATCGGGCACGTCAATGTATTGAATGTCAATCGAAACTGCTGGTTCGAGACCACTCAACGCTTGGGCTATCTCTCTTTGTGTATTATCCGTAACCTCCTGTCCGAGAATCTTAAGAGACTTAGGGGCTACACCGAACACCAGCCAACCGCCAGCACCATTGAGGAATGCACAGGCAGTGTGCATACCATCCTTCAACTCACCTGTAGTTTTTTTCAACTCCAAATGTACGTTTTCATCGTTGGCTATAAGCCTTTCAAGTTCCTCTATGTTCATAGTTGCCTTTTTGTTTCTTTGTCTTCTTCATTTTCTCCCGAAGAAATGCGTCATACTCACTTACGATGAGTTTCTTGATTCAATCTTCAGCAGGTCAGTCATCTTTTAATGCTATAGGGGTTTAGAGAATCTGATACCATAGTTTTTCTCTACATCTTTCAGGTCTCTTCCATTTTGTACACAATCACGTATCTCTTTCTTAATCTTAATAAGTTTCAGAAAGAAGTTTTCATTTTTCTTTTTGTCCATATTCTGCCTCCTTATTTTAATGATTTACCTTTCATGCTGCAAAGATAAGAATTAAAATGGAATATACCAAAGATCTTTTCGAAAAATTACGTCCGGACGTATCTGTAGCTACGTCGGGACGCGTCTGTTGCTACATCGGGACGTAGGAAATGCTACGTCGGGGCGTAATTTTTGCTGCATCGTGGGAGGTTTTTCGATAAAAAGCATAGAAAAACACTAAAAATTGAATAGAAAATAAGCGTTTTTGCTCAATATTTTCAACCTTTTAGCTCCCAAAACACCTCTAGAACGCCCGAAAAACGCTGTTTTTTGCAAAACGTGGCAATAGGTGGCAATAAGGTGACAATAGAAAAGCCCCTTATCGTCACCCGTTATTCTCTTATTATCAGCTACTTATAATAAGCGTGGCAAATGTTGCATTAGATTTGATAAAACATGTTGCCGTGTTATCTAAAATGTGAAATCCAGTTTCTGTTTTCGTTCCGTTTGCTTGAGTATACGTAAGATGAATTTGAAGGATAAAGGTACTTTCTCTGCCGCTTGATGTCGGAGCGGCAGAAGGATACACCTTGTTATCTCTTAAGCTTTTATCTTTTTTATGGCTATAAGAAACTCTTTTTCATTGTGCTTCATATCTTCTGCAAATTCCCAAAAATCTTTTTTGGTTGATATCTTCATGGGGATTTTTACTAGACTTCCGTTTGTTTCTATAATTCTGAAATCTTTTGGATAGGAAGTATTGTCATCCTTACTGGGATAGAGCAAAAGTCCTTTATTCGAGTTGAAACGATACATGTACATGATAGTTTTATAGTATATAGCTGCTGCTCTATCTGCAGACAGATTCTTTGTGCCGTCTAATGGAATATACTTAGTATCCGCAACAATTCTGTTATCTTCTCCTCGACTCAAAAAATCGGGGATAATCTCTTGAAATTTTTCATCTCCGTCAGAGAGAAGTTTAAATCCATTTCCTTTAACGATATGCTTATAGCTATCTTTTATGACTAATGCGACATATTCTTCCCATAACCATGCCGCATCAAACAAAACACCATGTACTTTCTCTGTATCATCATGATAAGAGATGTGCCTATGCCGCAGTAAAGCGAGACAAAGTTTTTGCAAAGGTCTATACTTGATATACAGAGGATGTATAGGAGTCCTTAAATTTCTGCTGAATGTTTGGCTTAAAGTGTATTTCCTATAAGATTTCCCCCAGTTCTGTATCCGCTCGACATTATGTTTGGTAACTTCGTCTTTCGTTAGGAGAAACCGCCCGATTCTATCTTTTTGCAGATAATCGATAGCGTAACATATCAGGTGAATAATATAATTGTCGCAAGTATGCTCTCTTAAGAGGTAAGCGATATTCCCCCTAAACGGCAGGTTGTTCTTGATGTGTCTGTTTACATCGATGTGCCCCTTCATTTTGCAATCATTATAGCTAAAAGAATCATACATTTTTAAGATGCCTGACGACAAGGCCTCATTCAAATATTTTGGGAAAAGAAACTTGAGTAAGTCGAACATGCTGTCCTTCCTGTCACTCTTTACCTCATAATTAAACAAGTTGACATTTTGAGTTTTTAGCAAGAGATAATGTAAGAAGTTGTACTGACCTGCTGCATCGAAACGAGAATTGATTTTTATTTCTGCATCCCCTTTTCCGATGTATCCGATAAGATTGTAAGTTTGAACAGCCCAAGATGTTTCTTGGCTATGGCTAGTTAATACATGTTGGTCGCCGTCACCCGCTTGAAATGAGTTAGGAAATACCAATACGTTGTCTTTCTCTATCAGCCTATTCAAGCTATGCTCAGACAGAGTAGTCATCAGTTCTTTCTCTTGCGGATTGATGCTCTCAATATTTTTTGTGTTATTATCTTCCAGTTCAATCATGATAGTCAATTTCTATTGTTTATCAGTTTTTGCTTCGAGAAATTTATTCTTAAATGAGGTAACCTTTTCTTTAAGATCCTTTTGTGAAAGTAATCCCTTCAGATACTCATTGATAATAGTTCCCAAATAGCTATTCCAAAAGGCTTCCAGCGAACTGTTTGCGTCGCCCATATCTTTAAGATGTAGCAGGTAAGCACCTCCGATGGTATAGTCCTCTCCCAGTTCCTCTTCCTCTGCTATTGCTTGGTTCAGTCTTGTTAAGGCTTCTTTGGCTTCTTCTTTGAAACTAATGGCCAAAGTTTCCAAGATAGAATCCAACGTGTCATTCCATTTGATGTATTCTGTAGGGAAGCGTCTTCTGAAAGCAAAGTCTAGGTTCTCGACGCTTCGGTCTATATCATTCATTGTTGCGATGATAAATACGTTCTCTGGTACGAAAAAGTTTCCTTTTCTTTTTATTTTTCTTTTGTTATCAGTCATTCTGTCAAACTCATTTTCTTCTTTATGCAGGTTGGCAAACTGTGTTGTAACATTTCCCTTAGGTCCCCTATAACTTGGCTCGACAGAAAAGAACAGTTCACCGAATATCTTAGAGATTTCACCACGATTGATTTCATCTATCACAAAGACGTAATTATTCTCTTTGTCTTTCAAAGCATCTTGGCAGAAACGATAAAAAATGCCCGGCTCCAGTTTGAATCCAATATCGTTGCTACCTTCTTTTTGATAAGGGCGCAGACCTTCAACAAAATCCGTATAGTCGTAAGATGGATGAAATTGAACGAACTGAAATTGCTCGCTGCCGATGAGCTCGTCTTTTTCACAACCGATAATGCTAGCTGCTATTAGTCTGGCAAGATAACTCTTTCCCGTTCCTGGCGCACCAGAGAGGATAAGGTTTTTGTTGTCGATGACTTCCTGCTTGTATGATTCAACTAATTTATTTTCCATATCTATTGTTCTTTTATATGAGTCAAAATATTCTTTAAAGTGCCAAGGTAAAATATCTATGAGATATTCATCTTCTTTATCTGTTATATTTTTCCGAAAATAATCTCTTATCTGTTTGCTACTTTCATACCAATCTTGAACGTATTGGGGAATCTCTCCCTCTACCAACTGATGCAAGTATTTATATAAAGTACGCAAATCGTTGTCTTTTATTATAGTACAAAACATATGGGGTTGTACTGTAGCGATCAGTCGATGAGTTGCAATTTTGCGATGATTTGTAGTATGTGCTCTTATTATTTTATCTATTTGCTGGTATTCATCTTTTAAAAAGCAATTAGGATTATTTGCTAATTTTTGGAAATGTGGCTCTAAATCTGACCAATATTGTTTAAGTTCTGCAATATTATCATTCGAAATAACCCCTTGCCCTAAATTGGATACAGAGCTATTTGATTTAAAGAATTGATTAAAAGTCTCACCATTTTTATCTTCGGATGAAACTCCTTTCTTGATGATGCTCACAATTTTTGGGACATAATCCTTGTAACTTTTTAGCCACGATTCATTTATCTGAATTTGTCCCTTATATATGTCTTGTAGCTTTCTTTTCATATTCCTACTTTATATGTGGAGCTAGTATGTTTTTTTGTTTCAATAAATTCATATTACCTCCATGTTTTAATGTTTAAACCTTTATCTTCTATATCGATTATGTTGCTAACACAATGAAAGTTACTCTCAAAATGCCGCACCCTCGTTAATCTTATGCAAAGATACGCTTTTCTTCTGAAAGATGCAAGGAAATGAGAAGAAAAGTTTTAGCAAGGGATAACTGGGAGGTCAGGTTTGTTACCTGTCCAATAGCAAGAATGTCCTATAATCTAAGGATAGAGCGGCTAGTGCGCACACCTTTTTAGTATAATAAATCTAAAAATTTTTGGTTAGAACTCTACTTTTGCATATCTTTGCACTTAAAAAAAGTGGCACATGTGCCAGAAATTTTAAGTAGCATGAAGGAAATTAAGCGCGAATATTATCTCAACCAACTCATATCAAGCAAACAAAATGGCTTGATAAAGATAGTTACAGGTATCAGAAGATGTGGCAAATCATATCTTCTATTCAAGTTGTTTAGAGATCATCTCCTGGCAGATGGCATTTCTCCAGACCATATTATATCTCTGGCTTTGGATGATATACTGAACGATGAATACTGTGACCCCAAGAAACTGCTACACTATATTAAAGGTAACATCAAAGATTCAGAAATTCATTATGTTCTATTGGATGAAGTTCAAATGGTAAACAACTTTGTTGGAGCCTTGAACAGTCTTCTTCATATAGACAATGTGGATGTCTACGTAACAGGAAGCAATTCTAAGTTTCTATCTTCCGACATTGCCACAGAGTTCAGAGGAAGAGGTGATGAAATACGTATTTACCCTCTGTCTTTTTCTGAATATGTATCGGCTTACGATGGCAACAAAGAAGATGCATGGCGAGATTATATTACGTATGGCAGTTTGCCTTTAATCTTGTCTTTGGATACCCAGCAAAAGAAGATGAGTTATTTGCGTAATCTCTATACTACGGTGTATCTAAAAGACTTGATAGACAGAAATAATGTCAAGAAAAACACGGAGTTCGACTCTCTTGTTAAAGTAATGGCATCATCGGTAGGCTCACCATGCAATCCGAATAAATTGAGCAACACTTTCAAGAGCGTAAGCAATGCAGACCTGTCTCCGTTAACAATCGACAATTACTTAGGATTCTTGCAAGAAGCCTTCCTGATAGAGAAAGCGATGCGGTATGACATTAAAGGGAAAAAGTACATCGGTACATTGTCTAAATACTATTTCGTAGACTTAGGATTGCGCAATAGCCTTCTGGATTTCCGTCAAATAGAAGAGACCCATCTCATGGAAAATGTGATATACAATGAATTACGATGTCGTGGCTATCTTGTGGATGTTGGTATGGTAGAAACTCGTACCCGAACACCGCAACAAGGAATGATGCGCAAGCAATTGGAAGTAGATTTTGTAGTCAACAATGGCTCTAAGCGTTATTACATCCAGTCTGCCCTTGCTCTTCCTGATAAGGAAAAGATAGAACAAGAATCTGCATCACTAAAACATATCTCAGATAACTTCCAGAAGATAATCATAGTAAAGGACAATATTGTTTCTCATCACAATGAAGCAGGCATCTTGTTCATAAGCTTGTTTGATTTTCTTTTGCAACGAAACATATTAGAATAGGCTTCTACTTTTAAAAAGTGGCACATGTGCCATAAATTTTAAGTAGAGGCATCTAGGAGTACGAAATCGGATGTTACTATTGCCGTCTGAGTTCCGCAAGGTGTTAAAGTACATCAATGAGCGACTGATCCGATGGGTGATGCGTAAGTACAAGCGCTTCTCCAAGGGTAAGAAGTTTAGCAAAGCGTATGAATGGCTTGTGGAGTATGCGGCACACAACAGAAATGAGTTTTTACACTGGGTAAAGGGATTTGTACCCTATCCACGTCTAGGTTAATAAAGAATATAAACTTATGAACAAAAGAGTTAAGTGCGAAGAGCCGTGTGATGGGAGGCTGTTAAGCATGGTTCCGAGAGAAGGGAGGGTGAAATTCCCTCCACTTACTCGACAGCAGAACTGAAATCTTGGTACCGTTTGCAGCGATACAAGTGGTACCGATTGCAGTGATAGCATGGTACCGATTACACCGCTACGCGTGGTACCGATACAGCGCTATCGTCACCATATCTCTGCAAAAGAAGGTGGTACACAAAGTCAGCCGTGAGAAAAATTCTTGCGGCTGATTTTGTATTACGATTGTTCTACAGGGCAGTCGCAAGAACGAAAGTATATAAATCAAAAAGCGATTACCAAGAATGGAAAGAAAAAGGCTCAGTTCGGGATAAGAAATATTGTCATGTATTGAGAATCTTTGTTTCTCAAGTATCCTATTTGTTGCAAATAAAAAAAGGGTGTGCCATTGAATGATGACACACCCTCTCTTAAATTTTACCGAGCCCTTGGTACAGAATCAACAGGGTTGCTGTTTCCTATAGGGGGCTTCTTTTATTATTCTCATTCTTTGCCACTCAATGATATAGCGACAGAAGAATACACCTTTATTTACACCTTGTTACCACTTATATTCTGCATCATTATCTACTGGTGCAGATGGTGTAGGGTTATTTGTAGTTATACCAGTATTATATGCGCTCTCTGAACGTGGAATACAACGATTCATCCAATCTGGAGTTGTAGATATGTTCCAACGATACAAGTCTGGATGATTACTGTTTGCATAGCTACGGATAATTCCTCTTTCGAGTCGTTTGATATCATAACCTGTGATACCTTCTCCCCAGAACTCTGCACGGCGTTCCCAACAAACCTCGTTTTGGAAATTGTTTGCTCGTTTAGCAAAGTATGACTCATTAGCATGACTTCCATATACATATTGTGGGTCACGAGTCTTTGCAAATGCTGTAAGCAATGCAATTCCTTCTGCTTCTCGGCCAGGTTGCATACCTACCGCTTCTGCTTCGATGAGTTTCATTTCCTCAACACGCATAAGAGGAATATCCATACACCAACCTACATACTGGTTTGATACACCAGCTGAACCACCTGCATTCTTGAATTTTGCATTCAAACCACCTAGAGTAGGTTTGTTTGATGCAAGTAATTCTGGATAATCAGAGTTCGCTTTCAAGGCATTAAGAACCTTTTCCGTATCCATAACTTCTGTTTCCTTACCTGTTTTTGGATCTGTTACCTTTTTAGTATAAGTATCCACAGCGAAGTCTACGAAACATTTTTTGCGGCAGTCGGTAGATGGCATTGTTTCATATAAATGGCGGTCAATGTAGAATGGGTAACCATAGTTTGCACCATAACCACAGCCAGAACCTTGTTCCGTTGTCATTTTAGCTCCCCAAGAGCCATCGCCATCATTATCCTTGATGTTGGTATTTGTGGAAACATTATGTGTGGCAAGCATCCATGAATCGTTTGCCTTGTTAAAGCCTTCTGAATGACTGGTATATTGGGCTGCAGTCATTACAGTATAGCCTGCCTGTGCTAACTTAGCATACTTTTCTGCATTCTGCCAATCTTCCATTGTAAGATATGTGCGAGCTTTCAAACCATATACTACAGAAAGATCTGCTGTGTATTTGGTAGTACGTGTGTAACCTGTCAAATACTTTTCTGCTTTATCCAGATCTTCAAGAATGAACTTAAATGCTTCCTCGTTAGTCATACGAGGATTGTTAGTAGAAACTGCTGTAGTAGTCTCTTCTGTTACCTTTGGAATAGTCAAGGCATTCTTGTCCTCTGCATAAGTCTTTGGACTATACATGCGAGCTAAGTCAAGATAGAACATGGCCCTCATAGCATAAGCTTGACCTACACCTGCCTTTTGTTCATCATTTGGCTCACCTTTTGGATATGCAATAACGATATTGCAGTTTTTAATCCACAAGTAATAGTATGTCCAAGGCATTTGGCACATTGCATAGTTAGGACCAAGACTTACGCTACCAGAATACCATGTTGAAAACCATTCATTTCCAGAACAGTCTACAGGAACAATATCTTGGCCCATGATATCATTCTGAATAAGAATAGAAGGGTATCCCCAGTCGTTGGCATACTGGCTAGCACCACTATATGTATATTCGCCAGAGATGTTAGAGGTGATGGCATCTACCAAAGAAGAGAAAGCTTTTGGAGCATCCTCTAACTCTTCTTGACTTACATAATTTTTTTCTACATCAAATTCCTTCATACAGCTTGTAAATGATGTAACCATCAAAGATGCTGCAATGAATTTAATTATATTTTTATTCATATTGTCTTCATTTAAATCATTAAACAACTACATGTTAAAATGTAATCTGAATGCCTCCAGATATGTTGCGAGTTGGTGAATAAGAACCATATGTACTAGATCCATCGTAAGAGAAACGAGGGTCAAGTCCCTTTCTAGCAGACCAGAAACAGAGGTTCTCTCCCATGACATAAACACGCAACTTTGACAACAATGGAATCAAACCCTTTGGGAAAGTATAGCCCACTGAGAATGACTGGAAGTTGAGGTAGCTTGCACTTTCTAAGAAGCGATCACTCTTTGCAGTTGCATATTTGTCACCATATTGGAAACGAGGAATGTTGGATGATGTGTTCTCAGGACTCCAAGACTTATATATATCCTTGTGTATACCAAGACCATATCCTGCACTTTGAGAGTTGTCCATAAGAGAGGCATAGCCACTGTCGTAAACCTTACCACCAAGCTGGAAATCGAATATTACTGAAGCATCAAAGCCTTTATAGCTGAAGTTTGTACTGAATCCACCAAATACTTTTGGTAACAATGAACCTATCTCATAATAAGTTGCCTTAGAGTAATCAGTTGTGGTTGAACTCATATTTTTGCCTGGGCGAGTTCCGCTATTTGCTTCCTGCAAATCATCATCTACCCAATAGAGGGCCTGACCATCCTCGCTTACACCTGCATACTTTGGTAAGAAAGCGTTGTAAAGTGGACCACCTTCTCTATCCCAATAAGAGAATGAACGGGTTGCGTTTGGCTCAGAGAATCCACCATAATCCTTTGTCTTTGATTCTGGCAGTTTAAGAATCTTGGTTGAGTTATGGGACATATTCAGACTAACAGACCAATCTAAATCGCGAGTGCGGATGATTGAACCTGTTAATGACACCTCAATACCATTATTTCGGATATCGCCAACGTTTCCATAATAACCTCGAGAACCATTAGCCTCTGGAATTGACAACCAGAAGAGCAAATCAGATGTTTTCTTAGAATAGAAATCTACAGTTCCACTCAGTCTGTTCTTGAAAAGAGAAAATTCCACACCCACATTGAGGTTGTTGGTCGTTTCCCACGTGATATCTTCATTACCTACTCGATAGAAAGAAGGTGATATGTTTGTGGTTCCCGCAATGGTGAGTTGGTAAAGATTGGTGTATGCGAAATTACCAATATTATCATTACCTTGTTGACCATAAGATGCCTTAACTTTCAAATTGTCTACCCAAGAAGCATTGAACCAATCCTCTTTGCTGATAATCCAAGCACCACCTATTGACCAGAAGTCACCCCAGCGGTGATTCTTGGCAAAATATGAAGAACCATCACGACGATAAGATGCAGATGCGAAGTATTTGTCGTCATAGTTATACTGTGCACGACCAAAGAAGCCCTCTACATTGTAGTTGTCTTGGTATGAAGTGTTGCTGTATGGATTCGCATAAGCATAGAGCTCCTGAATGTAAGGTGAGAACTCATAGCGGGCATTTCCTTCAAGATATTTTACATTCTGGCGATAGTACTCATGGCCTGCCAAAACATCAACATTATGTTTGCCAAACTGTTTGAGGAATGTAAGAGTTTGTACGTTGTTTGTTCTCAAATTAGCAGTGTTGCTTTTTTTCAATGTACCATTTGCACCTGCATTAGGACCCTCGAAAGAGTTCAAATAGTCGTTCAAGTCATATACATTGTAAGTGACAGTGCTAGAGAGATTCAATTTCAACCAGTCAGTGAAGCTGATGTCAGCAGAGATATTCGCATTAAGCTGATTCATTCCCTGCTTCCATTGGTTATACTGGTTGGCCGCAATAGGGTTACCTGTAGCCATGTATGGACGTGTCATACCATAGCAAGCAGGTGTACCATAGTCGTATTTCTTATGTCCATATTCATCTGTCAAGATATATGGATTACCATTTGAGTCAACGCCACGAACATAAAGCGGATAGATAGGAGCTATTCTTGATACAAAATAGAACATGTTGGCAGATGAGCCAGTTTCAGAACTCAAGTTCGGATTCTGTTCTGTATCTGAATGTACAAATTGTGCATTAGCTGCAAGCTTCAACCATTTTTTTGCTTGGTAATCAGCCTTGATACGTCCGCTATAACGCTTATAACTAGAATTCTGGATTACACCATTGTCATCCAGATAACCTAGACTTGCATAAAAAGAACCGCGATCCATAGAGCCTCTTGCGCTAATATTATATTCCTGACGGAAAGAATTCTTGTAAGCAGCGTCTGCCCAGTTGTCTGGAGTCAGATAACGAGTCTCACCATTAACTGTTAGTGTTCTACCCAGTGTGGCATTTGGATTTAATTTTCCATCAGTACCAATCAAAAGTTCATTTTCTGGTAATGTGAAACAGTTGTATTTCAAAGTATTAAGCAAAACATTGTTTGCCCAAACGTTTGCGCTTGCAGCATCCTTTCCGTTAGCCAATGCGTAGTTGTTGTACTGCATATAGGCAGCCTCATAATACTGACCTGGGTCACGAATTACATCATATTCAGGAATTGCACGTGAGTTAGAACCCCACTTCATATCAACAGTTACTTCTGCATCCTTGTTCTTGCCACTCTTTGTTGTGATAAGAATAACACCTGCAGCACCACGAGCACCATAAAGTGCAGCTGAGGCAGCGTCCTTCAATACAGTGACAGATTCAATATCTTCTGATGGTAGAGAAGAAAGGTTTCCTGGATAAGGAGCACCATCAACGATTACCAATGGGTCAGTAGCTGCATACATAGAAGCAATACCACGAATATTGACACCATTGTTGTCTGAACCTGGCTGGCCAGATGAACCACGCAACTGAAGACCAGGTACAGAACCTACCAAAGCGTCTGTTACGTTGGTAGAAATCTTCTTTGAAAGTTCTTCAGAACTTACTACGGCTGCTGAACCGGTAAATGCACTCTTCTTAGCAGTACCGAAGGCAACAACCATGACTTCATCCAATGCATGATTGTCTGGGTCAAGAACAATTTTCATGTTCTTGGTAGCCTTTACAGTCTTACTGATCATACCGATGTAAGAAATCTCCAACTTGGCATTTGCTGGAGCAGCCAGTGAGAAATTACCGTCAACATCGGTAATAGTACCGGTTTGTGTACCAGCTACTTTGATAGAGGCACCAATGACTGGGCTTCCATCCTCAGAAGAGGTAATAGTACCGGAAACTTGAGTTTGCGCCAACGCCATTCCTAAACTAAGGAAGAGGCAGGCAATAAACGTCATGAGTCTTTTTTCCATAAATCTCTCTCGTTTAATTAATTAATAAATATATAATGTTTTATATTTCTTTCTCACTACATATCCTCCCAACTTTTATTGAGCGTGGGGACTCATTTCTCATCTCCAACTCTTATCCCGAACTGGTAGGGGTGGGTATGTTGCCATACCTTATTATATATAAGGAAGTATCTCAAACTTCACTAAATTTTAATAATATTTTTAATCGGCTGCAAAAATAAGCATTTTTTAGGAAATCACCAAACTTTTTTCTAGAAAAGTTGCACTTTGCTCGACATTTTATTATAAATATGCGGTTTTTATACACTTTTGCTTATGAAAAACAAGCGAAAGCGGCAGTTTTGTCAAAAACTGCCGCTTTCGCTGAAATACTGAAGTTTCGCAAGTTTCGCCCCACACGCCCTGACAGGGCAGAAGCTCTTAGCCCAGGGCATCGCCCTGGGTTATTATGGACGCAAACCTGGCGCCCTGTAAGGGCAAAAGCTTTAAAATACCGGACAATATATAAGGCTTTTGCCCTTACAGGGCGCCTTGCTGACTGCTACTATACCCAGGGCGATGCCCTGGGCTAGGAGCTTCTGGGCCTTCAGCCCGTACTTAAACCACATTTGAAAGTTCTGCCTTTAATTCTTTGTCTAGAACAAAGAGTATATAGAGGGGGATGTTGATGGTTTTTGAACTGTTGTTTCTCTCGTATGGCAAGAGACTTGTGCGAACCAACTTGTCTTGCACCTTCCAGTATGAGTGGCTTCCTTCCGTGGCTGTCTTTCCATTTTAACAATTGGGATATAAGTAGTCTTTCCATACGCTAAAAATTATGTTTTGGCAAAGGTGCTAATAAACAGTGAATTACGCAAGGAAAATCACATTTTTCTAAGGACTTTTAAGTATATTTATCACATTTTCCTAAGGACTTTTCTGTTAAATCATCACATTTTCCTAAGGAGTTTTAGGGGCTTAAATCGAGAATTCTGTCGTAATCTCAGAAAAAAAGCAAGATTACGACAGATTTTCATGATTTTTCTCTTTAAAAGATTAATTATCTTGTTTCGTCTTTACTAATCTGTGGATGGATTAGAAATCAGAAACGCTTACGGCTGTGATAGGCACGATGCGGAAGTTGTCCAGTGCAGATTCCCTTTATACCTTATTATATATATATTTAGTATTCGTATAGCTTGATGTGGAGTATTTTGTTGTCTCCACATGAGATGCGGGCATGGCGCCCCTGATGGTCCTGATCGCCATTATCACGACGGATAAACTGTAATTTGCCGTTTTTGTCTACTTCAACCTGGTCAACATATCCGATACCGATACGCTTGCCTTTGAAAGTAGCGGTTTGTTTCTTTGTTTCGGTTCCACCGTTGTCAACAAATCCGTCCTCACCGAGTTTCTTTTCTTCAGCTTGCGCTTTTTCTGTCTTGCTTTGGAAGACTACGACGATTCCATTACCAGCTATGATGTATTCGTTCTTGGCTAGTTTCACAATCAAGCCACCGCCTTCAGGCCATTTACTTCCATCTGTAGCACGTGGATCCCATGGTAGCGTGAAGAAGTGGCGGCAAGTCATGGTGATATCGCCATCTTCGATGATGCGTTCTTTGTCTTTCTGGTCGAAGAGTAATCCCCAGTTTTTGCCCTTTCCCTGATGCTGAAGCAGGATAGGAGAGAGTTGGTCGATAACCTTATATGAACGTCTGAGACTGTTCTTCACCTTGTAGTTAGCTTCATCGAGAGCAAACGGACTGAAACTGATAGCATCTGTTTCACCAAAGGTATAGTAAGCCTTTACGCCACTGTTGGCATCGCACTTCACTTCTGGAGTGAAGAAAGGATTGTCGGCACGCTTGTATTTCTCTACCCATCCCTTGTAACCGGTATCATAGATATCTGGTGCAAAGATGTCGATACTTGGTGCACCGCATTTCCAGATATCAATCAGATGGGCAAGTGGTCCGGCAGAAGGATATTCGCCTGGTTTTCTGCCACGGCTGTTCATTGCTGCATTTACATACATCGGAATATTGTAGATGGCTTTGCCTGCTGAGGCTAGTTGCTCTACATATTTAGCATAGTAATATGCCTGGAATTTCTCGTCAGCATAACGGTCTGTTCCGAAAACTTCTGCCCATGTACCTTTCTTCTTGAGCTTGAGTGCCTTGAGTAATGGGGCAGGAACTAGCTGTCTGTAAGCTTTTTCGGCAAGAGGAGAGTGGTCGCGGGCTGATTCGAGCATGCCGATTTCGTTTTCTACCTGCATCATTATAACGGTATTCTCCTGACTGTCAACTGCTTTAATGTGCTTCATCAGTTCGCAGAATGCTCGCTTGTCTGCTTGAAGCAGGTTATCGCTGAAGGCAGTGCATATCTCCAATGGCTTGCTGTTCTCTGTGAGTGAACGAGGAAAACGCTTGGTGTTTTCCTTTACCCATAGTGGAGCATAGCAGCTCATGGAGTTCTTCCAGGCACCGAACCATAGGAAGACAATCTTCAAGTCATGCTTACGGGCTGTTGTGATGACGCTGTTTACAAGTGCAAAATCATATTTGCCCTCATTAGGTTCTACAAATTCCCAATATGCAGGAACGAAGACAGAGTTGACTCCGCTATTCTTCATCTGTTTCAATGCTTTCCTGATGTCGGCAGGACTCGTTGCGGCAGAGTTGCTCAACTCACCAGCCAGGAGAAGCATCGGCTTGTCATTGACAACAAGCTGGGTTGCAGAGCCTTGCTTCTGCAGTTTCACTCCAGCTTGTATGTTGATGCAGCATAATAATGCAAGAAAAGATAATACGATCTTATTCATAGATCTTCATTTTAGAAAAGGTTTGAAAATACTTGAGACAGGTATTGCGCCATTCCTTTGCATTCTCCAACTGTACATTGAGCAGAGAGTCTGTATGTTGCCATTCCTGCTCATGCCCCTTCATGTACTGCTTGGCTGAGGTATGCCAGAAGTCGCGGTATACTTCTACCATCGCCACACCCATGTTGTACTTCATGCAGAGTTCCTGCCAGAGGGTGCTGCCTGATTTCATCTTGTAAGTCCAAGGCACATGGTGGAACCAGAGAAGATATTCCTCAGGACAGGTCTCGATGTTATCATACAGACTGCGATATGGTTCTGGGTACTGACCGACAGCATCTGTGCCCTTGGATGAACGGTCGAAACCTACACCCTGAGCATCAGCCTTGTGATAGTAGACCGGACACCATTCCAAAGGATAACTTGCGATGAAACCATCAGGCTCCGGACCGTAGTGGTGGTCGAACTTGAAAATGTGGTGCAAACCCAAAGGCATCATATAGTTGACGCAAGCTTCGCGCGAAGTCATCATCATCATCTCTACCGGCTTGGTAAATTTCTCGTCATGGTTTTCGTAGGTCTGTACGAGCCATTCGTGAGCAATCTCCTCGGCTGTAAGTGAAGGATTCCATGCCAATCTGCCGAAAGCATACCAGTTAGCCTGTGAGAAAGGATGACCGCACCAGTTGGCATCGTCACCGATATTGGCTACACCTGAGATTCCAACCAGTCTGTCTGGATTAACAAAGCCAAAGAATTCCTTCCACATAGGAGCGAGATAGGTGAGATGCTTAGACTGACCGAGATATTCCTGGGTAATCTGAAGTTCTGCTATCTGTGGAGTCTGTTTGATGTTGTCGAAGATAGGAGCGTATGGCTCACGAGGCTGGAAGTCGAGCGGACCATTCTTTGACTGTAGGATGACGTTGTCGCGGAACTTGCCATCCATACCTTTGAATTCGCTGACAGCCTGTTTCACGCGGTCTTCACCCTTATGGTTAGCACCATATACAAAACTTCGCCACATGATGATGCCTCCGTATGGTTTGACGGCATCGGCAAGCATGTTGGCTCCATCGGCATGTGTGCGGTGGTAGTCGCCAGGACCAGGCTGTCCTTCAGAATTAGCTTTTACGAGGAAACCGCCAAAGTCAGGGATGGTAGCATATATCTCTTTTGCCTTCTTCTTCCACCACTGCTGAACCTTCTTGTCCAGTGGGTCGGCAGTCTTGGTGTAGCCCAAAGCCATAGGCGAAGCGAAGTTGATGCTGAGGTATACCCGGATGCCATAAGGACGCAGGATGTTGGCGATGATCTTCACCTTATTAATATATTCTGCTGTCATCATCTTTGGCGATGCGTTTACATTGTTGAGCACGCTGCCGTTGATGCCCAAAGAGGCGTTGGCACGGGCGTAGGTGATGAGACGGTCGTGCAGACTCTTGCTGATGCTGCCGCCTTTTCCGTTCTTTCCGAGTTTGATTTCTTCCCATTTGAAGATGCTCTTTCCGGCATAGCCACGTTCGATGCTGCCATCGAGATTATCCCAATGGTTGAGAATGCGGAGACCCACTTGTGGTTTCTCGGTCTCATCGATAGCTTTGCTGAAGTTCTGCTGATTACCGCTACCTGTGTTGTAGGCATCGGTGTTCTGAAGTCGAATTAACTCGTAGGCACCATAGAGCAAACCGATAGGATTGCTGGCGGTGATAGTTGCTTCGTACTGAATGTTGTCGCCTTGCTGGGCAGGACGGGCGTAGATGTTATAGCCCTCGCCCAGGTTGAGACTCTTGTCTATCTTGAGCTCAACATTCTTGCCACGCCAGTTGTTTTCTAACTCCTGCTTGGCAATCTTGGCTGTTGCATCATCAGGCAACTGTGAGATGACTTGGCATGAGTTAGCATACTGCTTTCCGAGCCATAACTGTGAACCATCACTCTGTGCAGAAACATGGATTGATGTAAGTACCGTAAATAATAAAATGAGGTATTTCTTCATATCTTTGCAGATCGTTAGTTTGTATTGTTATTGTTTCTGCTGCAAAGATACGAAAAAATACCTTTTATATATATAGCGGTCGTTTATTTTTCATTTCTCTTTGTTTCAGCATACTCGCTAGGCGACATGCCATAGTGTTTTTTGAACACGGTAGAGAAGTGGGTCTGGTTGTTGAAACCAACAGAGTAGGCTACCTGCGTGATATTAATCTGCCCCTCTTCGATGAGTCGTGCCGCCTGTTCCAGTCGGAGGTTACGGATAAATTCTCCGGCAGAAACACCAGCAATCTCCTTCAGCTTACGGTGGAGCTGTGCACGGCTGATACCTACCTCCTCGGTAAGTTTCTCTACATTGAGGTCGGGATCGGCAAGGTGGGTGTTGATATATTTCATCACGCGTTCCATCAGGGCATCGTTGTTGCCCTTTACCTGAATCTGCTCAATCTTCGCCTTCTGCCCCTGTGCTCCGCTGTATTTGCCGCGGATACGTCGCACATTATCCACCAGGTTGTCGATAAGGATATGCAACTCTTCCATGTCGAAAGGCTTTGCCAGGAAAGCATCGGCTCCTCTGCGAAGTCCCTCCAACCGGTGTTCCACCTCGCTCTTTGAGGTGAGCAGGATGACAGGAATATCGCTGATGTTACTGTTGCTCTTGATGTTCTTGAGCATCGTGATTCCATCCATCTCCGGCATCATCACATCGCTTATCACGAGGTCGTACTTGCTGGTGAGCAGCATCTTCAAACCCTCCTTGCCGTTGCAGGCATGCTCAAAGCGGTACCAGTCGCTCAGTTCGGTCTTGATGTATTGGGCAATCTCGTTGTCATCGTCAACTATCAGGATATTGAAGTTGCGGTTGGCCTGTACTTTCTTTTTGGTAATCTCCTGCTCCTTCTTGTCTTCTTCTTCCAGTATCTCGCCTGGCTGCAGATGGCTGTTGCCCAGCGGAATGCTTACTTCGAAGCAGGAACCCTTGATACCGTCGGTACGGTTGTAGGCCTTGATCTTGCCTCCGTGCATTTCTACAAACGCCTTACAGAGGTTGAGTCCGATACCGGTTCCTTCGATATGGAGACCGCTGCTGTTGTTTCCCTGATAGAAACGTTCGAAGAGGCGGTCGGTCTTCTCTTCTTTCAGTCCGATGCCTGTATCTTCTACCCTGATGGTGGCATTCTTTTCGTCTTTACCTATGATAACAGTAATCTCGCCGCCATCAAAGGTATACTTCATGGCATTGGAGAGCAGGTTGGAGATAACCTTGTCAAAGTTGATGCGGTCTATCCAAACCTTCAGCTTGCCTTTATCGCTGCTGAGGCTTTCGTCTTCTTTGAGCGAAAGGGTGATGTTGCGCTCCTGTGCATTGAAGCGGTAGAGCGATACGATGCCATGCAGGAAATCCTTGAGCGGAGTCTCCTGGCAATGGAGATGCATCTGGTTCTTGTCTATCTTTCGCTCATCAAGTATCTGGTTTACCAGAAGCAGGAGGCGCTGGGCATTGCGGTCGATGGTATCGATATCCTGTTTGCTTTCGGCATCTGTTAATCTTGTTTTCAGCTTGTTGAGCGGTCCCATGATCAATGTCAGCGGCGAGCGGATATCGTGGGTGGCATTGATGAGGAACTGCATCTTGGTCTCTTCCAGGTCTGCCTTGCGGCGGCGCTCGTATGTATAGATAACATACAGGATGACGCTTGCTGTGATCAGGATATAGAGGAGATATGCCTCGGGTGATGCATACCAAGGGTCGCATACCTTGATGTTGATGATGGTAGGATTCTTGGAATATCTGCCATTGCTGGTAGCTCTCACCTCCAGCGTATAGTCGCCCGGTTTCAACTTGTTGAATGCTACGGCATTGGCTCCCTCATTGGTGCTGTTCCATTTGCCGTCGTTGATGCGGTATTGGAAACTGATATTGTCGGTGTTCCTGTAGTTGAGCAGCGAGAACTCCAGAGTGAATGAATTCTGGGAGTAAGGAATGCTGAAGTCTTTGACCATACAGTTGATTGGCTTTCCGTCGATGATGAAGTTGGTGAGATGTACATCTCCCAATTCCATCTTCTTGGTCCTGACAACGTCAGGATAGAAGGTTGTGATACCATCACTGGTTCCGAAGGCGATAAGATCGCTGGCGGTATGCATGGAAGAGCCCAGCACGTACTCACGGGTAGTAAGTCCGTTGCCGTTGATATGCCCGATAAACTGTCTGTTCTTCTGTTCGTACTGCCAGATGCCCATGGTTGTACTTACCCACAAGTCACCCTTCTGGTCTTTGATGATGCTGCAGACCTGCTTGCCTTTCAACGCTTCCGCATGAGGGAAGTTCTTCGTCTTGTTGCTCTTTCTGTCAAACAGATAGAGTCCTTCTTCGGTACCGATGATAATATCGCCGTTCTTTCCTTCGCAGATACCATTCGCCTGTCTGTCTTTCAGAATATTGTGCCATCCGAAATCCTTGAAACTGAGCGTTCGGGTATTAAGGCAGGAAACTCCATTAGAGGTTCCTATCCATAAATGTCCTGTATGGTCGAGCGCCATGCTTCGTACCCAGTCGTTGCAGAGGAATCCTTTATCGCCTCTTTGCTGCATATTCAGAACGGTAACCTTGCCGCTTTCCACATTATATATATATAGGCCTTTGCTGTATACAGAAATGTAAAGGTTGCCCTGTGCATCGTCGGTCATACAGTAGATGCCTGCGCTGGTAAAGGTGAGTTTCTGCTGGTATGTACCTGTATGAGGGTTGTAGCTGTAGAGTGCGCTGCCATTGCTGATCCAGTAATCGCCACGTCGGTCTTTATAGATGATGCCGGTACCTGCAGGTGACTGAGGGTGGGCGATAATCTTGCCTGAAGCGTCAAAACAGAACACACCACTGTTCTGTACCGTACACCATGTTTCACCATTTTCGCCTTGTGCAATAGATGAAACGCTGCTGCCGATGATGTAGTTCTGTGCAGAGAAACTCCAGCTGTTGAAAGCCTGCTGGCGCTGGTTGATCAGGTACAGACCTTTGTTGTAACATCCTATCCAGAGATTGTTGTCCTTAT
>ERZ779855.1005-NODE-1005-length-20756-cov-6.375199_pt1 | contig 20756 bp, 18 predicted proteins | sample MGYA00511370_ERZ779855 | MGnify/ENA primary metagenome ERZ779855 (study PRJEB29588, sample SAMEA1967319) | human gut metagenome | biome: human gut; feature: human-associated habitat; material: faeces | place: Denmark | collected 2008/2010 ...
GAAGCCGATTTGGAATGGATTTTGCATCGTAACTGTGAAGGTACTGAACAGTTACTGATTCAGAATATTTAGGAACAGTAAGACAAATGAGGAGAAACAACATGAAAAAATGGAAGTATGTAGCAGGAGTGATGTTTTTATGGCTGGCGTTTGGCGCCTCCGCTATGGCCGAGGAAAAGGAAATGCCGGATGGACAGAAGTTTGATGCCGAGTTTTATGCAGCTGCTTATCCGGATGTGGCAGCAGAGATCGGTACGGCAGAAGCGGATCTTTACCAGCATTATGTAACGTATGGAAAGGCCGAAGGAAGAAAGGCTTATGCAGCAGACCAGCCGGTGGTAAATAAGACGTTGCTGTGTACAAAGTCCAGTGCTTATGATACATTAGAAGACCGCCGAATCAATGTGGAGCTTGCAGCAGACCGGATCAACGGAATCATTCTGACACCGGGAAGCACCTTTTCTTTCTCCAAATCGGTAGGAACGAGAACAAAGGAAAATGGTTATGTTGTAGCAGAAAGCTTTGCTTCCGGAAGAAAAACGACTTCCGTAGGTGGAGGAATCTGTCAGGTATCCAGCACTCTATACTGTGGAATTGCGGAAAGTGTGCCGGCACAGATTAAGGTAACTGAGCGCCATAAACATTCGGCACCGGTTGATTACGTGCCGGAAAATATGGATGCGACCATTGCAGAGGGAAGTTTAGACTTCCGGTTCCAGAATGCAGGAACCAAAAACCTGCAGATTGTAACCAGCTGTGATCAGGGCATCGTAACTACCTCTGTTTACGAAATAAACTAACAATTCTTGTATTATGGGAATATCAATTTAGTAGTGACTTGGAATAAGGAGTATATTCATGAACGGAATACTTAAGGTGTTGACTGCAATTCTCGGTGTGCTGGCAGTGATTGCCTGCCTTGCAACGATCGGAATTGTGGGATACTCCATGACGAATAACGGGAATACCACACCAAATAATCATACGAATACCAATACGAATACCAATACGAATACCAACGGGAATCTTGTAGTACAGGCATCTGCCGTTCCGACCATGACACCGGAGGCTGACAGCAGTGCCTCACCGGATGAAGTGCCTACACCGACACCGGCTTCCATAGATGTCAGTAATCATGTGCATGACTATCAGGAGACGGTTGTTAAGAAAGCAACCTGCTATTCGGCAGGACAAATGAAATATACCTGTTTGGTCTGTGGAGATGAGTATTATGTGGATATCATGTCGACAGGACATGTTCCGGATGACTGGGAGGTCGTAAGGAAGCCTACTGCAACAGAAGAAGGACTGCGAGTGAAGAAGTGTATCTATTGTGATGAAATTGTCGCGAGTGAACCGATCCCGGTTGAAACGACAAGCGGAAGTAATGGTGCGGCAGCTGCTTCACCCACACCGGCGCATATTCATCAATACACGGCCACAACGGAAAGAGAGCCGTCCTGTGTTCTGGCAGGATTACGCCGTTACAGCTGCAGCTGTGGAAGCTTTTATACAGAAATGATTCCGGCTCCCGGACATATTGCTTCGGATTGGACCACTGTAGAAGAGCCGACTTCCACGATGCTTGGACGGCAGCAGCGCACCTGCGTGGTTTGTGGTGTGGTACTGGATTCCAGACCACTGAACACGGTTTCGGCAAGTCCGTCCTCCTCCGCAGGTGCCAGTGCATCTGCAGGCACAACTGCGGCAGCCAGCGCATCGGCCAGCGCAACAGCTACGGCACGGACCTCGGGTTCACCGTCAGCTTCAGCTAATGCATCTGCTTCTCCTTCCGCACATAAGCATAATTATGTTTCTTATGTGTTAAAGGAAGCCAATTGTACGGAACGTGGAATCCGTTCCTTCGTATGCAGCTGTGGAAGCTCTTATGCCGAACCGATTGAACGCGATCTGAATAACCATACCTACCGGGCAGTGGTTATTCCGGCAACCAATACAACACAGGGTTATACCATTTATACCTGTATCCGGTGTAACTCAAGCTATTACGATAACTATACGCCGCCGTTAGATCCGGCATATGCCAATGCGATTGCAGCAAGTACGGCAAGTCCGTCGGCAACCGCGCAAACGAAATAACGTAACAGGAAGAGAGCATAATCCCTTCTGCCCATGCATATAAAAGTATGAGCAGGAGGGATTTCTATGTTAAATGAGCAGACGATTGTAAAATGGGACAAGAATACGGAAACGGATCTGCGCAGCGGCCTGACGAAAGCACAGGTTAAAGAGCGGCAGACAATTTACGGGCCAAACCGGCTCAGGGAAGGAAAGAAGAAGAGCGTACTGAAGCTCTTCTGGGAACAGCTGAATGATCCCCTGATTTATATTCTGATGGCGGCCATTGCCATATCGTTATTCCTTGGAGAAGCCGGGGAATCCATGATTATTGCAGCGGTAATTATCCTGAATGCAGTTGTCGGGGTAATCCAGGAGGGAAAGGCAATAAAGGCAATTGAAGCCTTGCAGCAGTTATCAAGTCCCAAGGCGCTTGTAAAGCGGGACGGCAGGGAAATGGAGATCCCGGGCAGTGAGCTGGTACCGGGGGATCTGATTTTCTTAGAAGCAGGAAGGCAGGTTCCGGCGGATGGAAGACTGCTTACAGCGAGCGGATTGCAGATAGATGAAGCGGCGCTTACGGGAGAATCTGTAGCGGTGGATAAGGAGGTTCTGGGACAGAAGAAGGAAGAGAAAGTGGATGACCGTGGAACAGGGAAAGCAGAAGCGGTGAGTTCAGAAGAGGAAAAGCTTCATGCGGCAGAAGTACTGGGGGATCAGAAGCACCTTGTGTTCATGACCACCATGGTAACGGCAGGACACGGGGAAGCGATTGTGACGGAAACCGGAATGCAGACACAGATCGGAAAGATTGCCGGAATGATTTCGGAGAGCCGGGAAGAGCTGACACCACTCCAGAAGCGTCTGGCAGATCTGGGCAAAATCTTAAGCCTTGTGGCAGTCGGCATCTGTGTATTCCTGTTCGTGGTAGCCGTATTGCAGAAACGGGATATCGGAGAAATGCTGCTTACAGCAATTTCCCTGGCTGTTGCGGCGGTTCCGGAGGGACTTGCTGCAATTGTGACGGTGGTGCTTGCCTTAAGCGTTTCAAGAATGGTGCGTGTCGGAACGATCGTGCGCAAGCTCCCATCGGTAGAAACCTTAGGGGCGGTGGATGTGGTCTGCTCGGACAAGACAGGGACGCTGACATGTAACCGGATGACGGTGAAGCAGTGTTACGTGGATGGAAGGCTCCTTCCGGTAGAAGAGTTCTGGAAGGAGGAGCATGAAGAGTTCTTAAATGCCTGTGTGCTTTGCAACAACGCACTGCTTGGAGAAGAAAATATCGGAGATCCCACAGAGCTTGCGTTGCTGATCCTGGCAGAGGAATGCGGCAGGGAAAAGGAAAATACAGAGAAAGAGTATGTACGCATTTCGGAGTGTGCATTTGACTCCGTGAGAAAGAAGATGACCACCATACATAAATCTGTCAATGGAGAGATTGCCTATAGCAAAGGAGCTGCCGACCGGATTTTAAAGGATTGCAGGACCGTCTGGAAGAACGGAAAGGAGGCTGCCTTTTCTGAAAAAGCAAAAAATGAAGCACAAAGGGCGATGGAGCAGATGGCTTCCGGCGCACTGCGGGTTATAGCACTTGCCATGAAGAAAAAGGGAGATCTGAAGGAGGAAAAGGATCTGGTATTTTTAGGACTTGCCGGTATGATGGATCCGCCGAGGGAGGGCGTGGCAGAGGCTGTGCAGAGCTTTCGTAATGCACATGTGCAGACGGTGATGATTACCGGAGATCATGTGGATACCGCACTGGCCATTGCGAAGGAGCTTGGCATTGCACAAAGTCATGAGCAGTGTATGAGGGGAGAGGAGCTGGAGGTACTTTCACAGGAAGAGCTGATTGGACGTGTGGAAGGAATCCGGGTCTTTGCGAGAGTGTCCCCTGAGCATAAGGTCCGCATCGTACATGCCCTCAAAGCAAAGGGCAAAACGGTGGCCATGACCGGAGACGGGATCAACGATGCCCCGGCGCTGCGCTCGGCAGATGTCGGTGTGGCGATGGGAAAGGGCGGAACGGATGTGGCGCGGAATGCTGCAGATCTGATTCTGACGGATGATAATTTTTCCACAATTGAGAAGGCAATCCGAGAGGGGCGTGGGATTTATGAGAATATCCGCAAAACGATCCTGTTTCTCCTGTCCTCGAATTTCGGGGAAATTATCACAATGCTTGCAGCGGTTCTGGCCGGCTTTCCGGCGACGCTGAAGGCGAGTCATATTTTGTGGGTAAACCTGATTACGGATTCCCTGCCGGCACTTGCCCTCGGCATGGATGGAAACGATGGCGAAGAGCTGATGAAGCAGCCACCGCGAAAAAGCACAGATACCATGTTTTCCCATGGAGGACTGTCCTGTACGCTTTGTTTTGGTGTGGTGATCGGAGTCATCAGTATTCTTGCCTTTATGGCAGTTCCTTATGAGGAACTGCTGCAGCGGCAGCTTCCGGTGAACCTTTCTTCTATGAAAAAGATTCTGGAAATCGAATGGATTTTAAATAAAGCGCAGACCCATGCCTTTACGGTACTTGGTATGAGTCAGTTGGTTCATGCGGTCGGTATGCGGGATGTCAACCGGTCGGTCTTCCGGATGAAGCATTTTGAAAATCTGTATATGCTGGCAGCTCTCGGAATCGGACTGCTTTTGCAGGTATTGGTTACAGAGGTTCCTTATCTTATAACGTTGTTTGAAACCAACCGGCTGACACTTGGCGAGTGGGGGCGGCTTCAGATTCTTTCACTGACACCGCTTGCCGTGCATGAGCTGTTATGCCTTTTTACCGCAGCTGGGCAAAAGCAAGTGCGAGCAGAAGAAGTGCACTGATAATCGAAAGATTGTGGGAACAGCGCCTGGAGAGGTGGTGGCCTAAGAGCCATCCGCCCCATATGGCAGCACCATGGATCAACACGGAGTAGGACAGTAAAAGAAAAACAGGAAGGTGACAGGTGCCAATGCTCAATCCGACAGAGATGTTGTCAATTGACAGGGTGACGGCAAGAAGTGCCGCTTCATTCCAGGAAAGAAGCTGTGCTTCCTTCTGATTGATTTTCCGGGAAAGGGCTTCTGAGGTGAGAGGGCCTTTCGGACGATGAAGGGCAGGCAGGGCATCGTAGATTTTATAAAGGGAAAGAAGCAGCAGGACAGCAAAGGGAAGACAGGTTTTTAAGAAAGGAGGAAGCAGGGTGAGCAGCCGGTCGCCGGACAGAAAGGAGAGGGTAAGCGTCAGCCCGGAGATGCAGGAAATCAGGGACAGAGAGGAGAGTGGAATTTTAACCCTGTCAAGTCCGTAAGAAAATCCAAAAATAAACGTATCTGCACATAAAAGGGTAATCAGCAGAAACGGGAAAATCATAGAGGAATTCATGGAGGGGAGCTCCTTATTCGTTTGCTATATTATATGGAATTATGGTATACTTGTGTGAGAAAAGGGAGGGTGGCAATGAAATTAATATTTATTGGGGCTGACCATGAAGTGACAGGAAGCTGTCATTATTTACAGGTCGGAGAAAAACATATTCTGGTGGATTATGGTATGCAGCAGGGCATCGATGCCTTTGAGAATGCAGAGCTTCCGGTGTGCGAGGCGAAGATGGATTATGTGCTGCTGACCCATGCCCATGTGGATCATTCCGGTATGCTGCCGCAGCTGGCGGCAAGAGGATTCCGGGGGCAGATCCTGACAACGGAGGCAACGGCAGACCTTTGCAGCATTATGCTTCGTGACTGTGCACATATCCAGATGCAGGATGCGGAGTGGAAGAACCGCAAGGCGAAGCGAAGTGCAGACAATGCACTCATAGAGCCGCTTTATACCATGGAGGATGCGGATAATATCATCCGCAGGATCGTTCCCTGTGAATACGACCGGATGATTGAGGTCTGTGAGGGGGTAAAGATCCGTTTTACAGATGTTGGGCATCTCCTTGGATCTGCGAGTATCGAGGTCTGGGCAACCGAAGAGAATGTAACGAAGAAAATTGTCTTTTCCGGAGACATTGGAAATAAAAACCAGCCGCTCATTAAGGATCCGACGTATACGAAGGAAGCTGATTATGTTGTCATGGAATCCACCTATGGGGACCGGTTCCACTCCGAAGAGCGTCCGGATTACATTAAGGAGCTGTCAGGGATTCTGCAGGAGACCTTTGACCGTGGCGGTAACGTGGTGATTCCTTCCTTTGCAGTTGGGCGAACGCAGGAGATCCTGTATTTTCTCCGCAAGATCAAAGAAGAGAAGCTTATAAAAAATCATGAGGATTTCCCGGTTTATGTGGATAGTCCACTCGCAGTAGAGGCAACCGGTATTTTCCATAAAAATGAACTGGACTGCTTTGATGAGGATGCCATGGCACTGGTGAAAAAGGGCATTAATCCGATTGCATTTCCGGGGCTTCGGCTTTCCATCACGAGTGATGAATCCAAGGCGATCAATTTCGAGAATACCCCGAAGGTAATTCTTTCCGCATCCGGTATGTGTGAAGCAGGAAGGATCCGCCACCATTTAAAGCATAATTTATGGAGACCGGAATGTACGATCCTGTTCGTAGGCTATCAGGCAGTCGGAACATTAGGACGTGTTCTGGTGGAGGGGATCGATGAGGTGAAGCTCTTTGGAGAACCGATCCAGGTACGCGCCAGTATTAAAACGCTTGCCGGGCTGTCCGGACATGCGGATAAGAACGGGCTCATTGAATGGGTGAGCGCCTTTGCCGAAAAGCCGCGCAGGGTTTTCGTGGTACATGGGGAGGATTCTGTGTGCAAGTCCTTCGTGGAATGCCTGCAGGTGGAGCATGGATTAAAGGCTTATGCGCCTTACAGCGGAACGGTGTTTAATCTGCTGACGAATAAGCTGGAGTACGAAGCACAGCCGATTCCGGTTGCAAAGAAGAAGGTACGCACCGGTGCGGATGTATTCAGCAGATTGCTGGCAGCAGGTCAGAGACTTCTTACCATTATTCATAAGAATGAAGGGTGTGCGAATAAGGATCTTGCGAAGTTTGCAGATCAGGTAACCGCACTGTGCGATAAATGGGACCGGGATATCTGATCAGGAGAGAACCGGATCAATCCGATGGATATCATAAAGAAAAGAGAGCGGACCATGATATAAAATATAATGAGCCCAAGGAAAAGCAAGCGGCTGCGAAGCAGACATTTGGTTTTCCGGGCTCATTAACGAGCAAATATCCTGCGAAGCAGGATGGAGAGCACGAAGTGCAGATTTGCGAGTTGACTGTGAAAATAAAGAATAGCAGAAACAGGAGATGAATACGGTCATGAACATGATTGTAGCAGTAGATAATAATTGGGCAATCGGAAATCATAATGAACTGCTTGTGAGCATTCCGGCAGATATGAAGTTTTTCCGGCAGGAAACCGATGGTAAAGTGGTTGTTATGGGACGAAAAACCTTAGAGAGCTTTCCTAACGGGATGCCGCTTGTAAACCGGGTGAATATTGTATTAACAGAGAATCCGGACTATCAGGTGAAGGGAGCAAAGATAGTACATTCCCTTGCGGAGCTGCAGGAGGAATTGAAGCAGTACCGGTCGGAGGATGTCTATGTGATCGGCGGTGAGAGTGTTTACCGGCAGCTGCTTCCTTACTGTGATGTGGTTCATGCCACACGGATTGATATGGAATATCAGGCAGACGCGCATTTCCCGAATCTGGAGAAGGATCCGGAGTGGGTAGTGACTGCGGACAGCGATGAGCAGACCTATTTTGATATACCTTACACTTTTGTAAAATATGAGCGCAGCCGTTTAACAGTGCAGAAATGATTGTGCAGAAATGATTTTTCGGTATGATTGTGGCGGAACGGTATAACGACAGATAAAACAGAGGAGATGGTGCATGATGAAAGGAAAAAGTATGGCAGCCATATTACTTGTGACAGCATTAGGGCTTACCGCCTGTGGAGGACAGGGCACGGGTGCGGCTGCATCGCAGGAAGCAGCGCAGGAAGCGCAGACAGGAGAAGCAGGCGGAGAACAGAGTGAAGAAGCAGACGGAGATGAGCTTACCGGGACGGATGCCCCTGAGGCATCAAAACCGGAGGAGGGAACGCAGCTTGATCCGGGCTTTAGCGTGGAAAGCGGCAGTATCCCTGAAATTACCATCGAGGCAAAGCAGATTCCGGACAAGGAGTGCTTTCGGTTTGTAAAGGATATGAAAACAGGCTGGAATCTCGGAAATACACTGGATGCGTATTCCCAGGGAAAGATGTATGGAGATGATATTTCTTCCGAAGAAATCTGGGGGAACCCTGTTACGACAAAGGAAATGATTGATACGTTAAAGAATACAGGCTTCCGTACCGTGCGTATTCCGGTGACCTGGCACAATCATGTAACGGATGACGGCAATGGCCCGGTCATCAGTGAAGCATGGCTTGACCGTGTGCAGGAGGTTGTGGATTATGCGTATGACAATGGCATGTATGTCATTTTAAACACACACCATGATAATACCGCTAACATCGAAGGAGAGGGTGGCTATTATCCGGATACGGCACATGCGGAGGAGTCCGACCGGTATATCCGTGGAATCTGGACACAGGTAGCGGAACGCTTTAAGGATTATGACGAGCACCTGATATTTGAATCACTGAATGAACCCCGTCTTGCCGGAACGGATTACGAATGGAATTTTAATGCAGGTGTGGCAGAATGCAAGGACGCAGCCGGGAGCATTAACCGCCTGAACCAGCTTTTTGTGGATACCGTGCGTGCAACCGGAGGAAACAATGTGGAACGTTATCTGATGATGCCAGGCTATGATGCTTCCTTAGCGGGAGCCATTACGGATCTTTATCAGCTCCCGAATGATATTGTTTCAGATAAACTGATTGTTTCCGTTCATGCGTATACCCCTTATAACTTTGCGCTCCGCCCGGGAAGTGAGAGCGAAGCAACGGACTACTTTTCATGGGAGGATCCCAAGAGTGTTTATGAGATCAATGATCTGATGAACAGTCTGTATAACAAATTTGTCTCTAAGGGAATTCCGGTTGTGATCGGAGAGTACGGCGCCGTGAACCGTGACAACAACACGCAGGACCGTGTGGATTATTATGCATATTATACGGCAGCGGCCAGAGCCAACGGCATCACCTGCTGCGTCTGGGATAACGGATCCTTTACCGATGGCGAGATCTTCGGTATTCTGCGCAGACGTGTGAATCAGTGGTTCTTTGAGGAAACAATAGAGGCAATGATGAAATATTCATAATTAGTCATAACTATTGACTTTTTATAAGGATAGGATAATAATAAATAGCAATTATATTATACAGAGCTTGGAGGAGAACAGTGATGGAAAAGAAGAACATTGACTGGGGGAATATCGGTTTCGGTTATATTCAGACGGATTACCGTTATGTATCAAATTATAAGAATGGAGCTTGGGATGAAGGAGGACTGACACAGGATGCCAATATTGTGCTGAATGAGTGTGCAGGTGTTCTTCAGTATGCACAGACCGTATTTGAGGGACTGAAGGCATATACTACCAGCGATGGCCGTACCGTGGTTTTCCGTCCTGATTTAAATGGTGAAAGATTAGAGCAGAGTGCAGCCAGACTGGAAATGCCGATCTTCCCGAAGGAGCGTTTCGTAGAAGCAATTAAGCAGGTAGTGAAAGCAAACGAAGCCTACGTTCCACCTTACGGAAGTGGCGCAACACTTTATCTTCGTCCATATATGTTCGGATCGAATCCGGTTATCGGCGTAAAGCCGGCTTCCGAATATCAGTTCCGTATATTTGCAACACCGGTCGGACCTTACTTCAAGGGCGGTGCCAAGCCGATTACCATCCGTGTCTGTGACTTTGACCGTGCAGCACCGAACGGAACCGGTCATATCAAAGCAGGATTAAATTATGCAATGAGCCTTCATGCCATTGTAGATGCTCATAACCAGGGGTACGATGAGAACATGTATCTCGATGCAAAGACCAGAACCAAGGTAGAAGAAACAGGTGGAGCAAACTTCATCTTCGTAACCAGGGACGGCAAGGTCGTAACACCGAAGTCAGGCAGCATCCTTCCTTCCATTACAAGACGTTCCCTGTTACAGGTGGCAAGAGAATATCTCGGACTGGAAGCAGAAGAAAGAGAAGTATATTTTGATGAAGTAAAAGACTTCGCAGAAGCAGGTCTGTGCGGTACTGCTGCCGTTATTTCCCCGATCGGCAAGATTGTGGATCATGGTAAGGAAATCTGTCTGCCAAGCGGAATGGAGCAGATGGGACCTGTTACAAAGAAGCTGTATGATACCTTAACCGGAATCCAGATGGGAACCATCAAGGCTCCGGAAGGCTGGATTGTAGAGATCAAATAAGCAGTGTTCAGGAAATAGAACATGAATGAGGCAAAAGCCCCTTCCTGTGGCTCGGTTATGCCGGTCATAGGAAGGGGATTAGCTTTTTCCGGAACGTTTTTGCAGGGGACTTTTTTACAGTAACACTTTGATTGGCAAAAGACAAAAAGTGTGATATGATTTGTAATAGGTTTTGATCGTTTGGACTAAAGAATAAACAGAGAGGTGGTTTTATTTTGAGTAAAGAAGTAGCAGGAACAACTGTTGTGATGCTGGGAAATGCCGCAATCGCCAGAGGTGCGTACGAAGCCGGTGTGAAGGTATCCGCAGCATATCCGGGAACACCCAGTACGGAAATCAGTGAGAATCTGGTGAAATATAAGGATGAATTATATTCCGAGTGGTCTCCGAATGAAAAGGTGGCAACCGAAGTGGCAATCGGGGCCTCGATCAGTGGAGTGCGTGCCCTTGTATCCATGAAGCATGTTGGTGTCAATGTGGCATCCGATCCGCTTTATACCATTTCCTACAGTGGAGTAAACGGAGGACTGGTATTGGTTGCAGCCGATGACCCGGGGATTTACAGTTCCCAGAATGAGCAGGATTCCCGTATGGTAGCACGTGCTGCCATGGTCCCCGTAATCGAGCCGTCGGACAGTGAAGAAGCAAGGATGTTTATTAAGAGAGCCTTCGAGCTTTCCGAGCAGTATGATACACCGATTATGTTCCGTACAACAACCAGACTGGCACATTCGCAGGGTGTGGTTCACTTAGAGGAACGTCAGCAGATTCCGGATAAGCCGTATGAGAAGAATATTGCCAAGAACGTCATGATGCCGGGCAATGCCATTAAGCGTCACCTCGTGGTAGAGGAACGTTTAAAGAAAATGGCAGCGGATGCGGCAACGCTTGATATTAATAAAGTAGAATATAACGATACGAAGATCGGTGTGATCACGAGTGGAATTCCTTACCAGTATGTTAAGGAAGTACTTCCCAATGCTTCCGTATTAAAGCTTGGTCTGGTACATCCCCTTCCGAAGACCCTGATTGAGGAGTTTGCTTCCAGGGTAGATACCCTTTATATTGTGGAGGAACTGGAGCCTGTCATTGAGGAACAGGTGAAATCCTGGGGAATCAAGTGTATCGGTAAGGAAATCTTTACCGTACAGGGTGAATACAGTGCCAATATGCTTCGCAGGGCAATTCTTAAGGAAGATCTGGATCTTGAAGAAGCTGCACAGGTTCCTGCAAGACCGCCGATCCTTTGTCCGGGATGTCCGCACAGAAGCGTTTATTCCGTATTGAAGAAATTAAAGATTCATGCATCCGGTGATATCGGGTGTTATACCTTAGGCGCGGTAGCTCCTTTGAGCGTTGTGGATACGACCGTCTGTATGGGCGCAAGTATCAGTAACCTTCACGGAATGGAGAAGGCGAAGGGCAAAGATTATATCAAGAACTGGGTAGCCGTAATCGGAGATTCCACCTTTTTACATACCGGTGTCAATTCCCTTATGAATATGGTATACAATCAGGCAACCGGAACCGTAATTATTCTGGATAACTCTACAACCGGTATGACCGGTCATCAGGATCATGCAGCAACCGGAAAGACCCTGATGGGCGATACGACATATATGATTAACATTTATAAGCTTTGCAAGGCAATGGGCATTGAGCATGTTTATGAAGTGGATGCCTTTGACATTGAGGGCTTAGAGAAGCTGATCAAAGAAGAAACCCAGAGAGAAGAGGTTTCTGTCATTATCACGAAATCCCAGTGTGCGCTGCTTAAGACCTTTGTACCGAAGGGCAAATGTGTGGTTGATGTTGAAAAATGTAAGAAGTGCGGACTGTGTATGGTATCCGGATGTCCGGCAATGCATAAGGGCGCAAACGGAGAAGCGGTCATTGATGAAACGATGTGCAATGGCTGTGGTCTGTGCATGAAGAACTGTAAATTCGGCGCTATTTCTTTAGTGCCCAATCAGAAGTAGGAGGGCGAAGAGATGGAAACGAAGAATATTATGATTGTGGGTGTCGGTGGTCAGGGAACCCTGCTTACCAGCCGTATTTTAGGAGGAATTACCCGTAAGGCAGGGTATGATGTGAAGATTTCCGAGGTTCACGGAATGGCACAGCGTGGCGGAAGTGTAGTAACCTATGTCCGCTATGGGGACAAGGTAGCGGAGCCGATTGTAGAAGAAGGACAGGCAGATGTGCTGATTGCCTTTGAACGCCTCGAAGCACTCCGGTATGCACATTTCCTGAAAAAGGACGGAGTTATGATTGTCAATGATCTTCGCATGGATCCGATGCCGGTGTCCATCGGGGCTGCACAGTATCCGGAGAACATTATTGAGAATCTGAAAAAGAAGCATCAGGTGATTTCACTGGACGCACAGGCACTTGCCAAGGAAATCGGTAATGCGAGAGTCTTTAATACGATTATCATTGGTGTGGCAGCAAAGAGAATGGACTTTGCGAAAGAGGACTGGCTCAAGGTCATTGAAGAGACGGTTCCGCAAAAGACCATCGAAATTAATACCAGGGCATTTGAAGCCGGATATGCACTTGGATAGAACCGGGCAGTTGACATTGGGTATGCAGGATACAGAAGTTCAGGCAGGAAGAACTTTTGATATAAAAACGAAAAGAAAGAGAAGGCAGGGAAACAAAAGTGATATGGAATGAGACCAAAGAATGTATCAGCAGGGATGAGCTTGCAGAGCTGCAAAGCAAGCGGCTTGTGAAGGTAGTAAACCGTGTATATCACAACGTGGAATATTACCGGAAGAAGATGCAGGAGGCCGGGATTGAGCCGGGAGATATCCGAGGAATTGAGGATATTACGAAGCTTCCTTACACGACCAAGAATGATTTAAGAGACACCTATCCGTTTGGATTATTTGCAGCACCGCAGTCCGACATTGTCCGGGTTCATGCATCGAGCGGAACGACCGGCAAGGCAACAGTGGTTGGTTATACGAGAAGAGATATTGATATCTGGTCAGAATGTGTATCAAGATCCCTGACGATGGCCGGGGTTACCAGAGGTGATATTATTCAGATCGCTTATGGTTACGGATTATTTACCGGTGGACTTGGTGCCCATTACGGAGCGGAATATCTGGGAGCAACGGTTGTTCCGATGTCTACCGGTAATACGAAAAAGCTCACTACGATGATGAAGGACTTCGGGGTTACGGCAATTGCCTGTACACCTTCCTATCTGCTTCATATTGCAGAGACCTTAGAGCATGACGGGGATATCGATAAGATTAAGTTAAAGACTGCGATCTGCGGTGCGGAACCGTGGACAGAGCAGATGCGTCATCAGATAGAAGAGAAGCTTCACATCCATGCACATGATATTTATGGGCTGTCTGAGATCATGGGACCGGGTGTTGCCTGTGACTGTGAATATCACAAGGGCTTACATATCCAGGAGGATCATTTCTTCCCGGAAATTATCAGTGCAGAAACATTAGAGCCGGTAGCAGCAGGAGAAACCGGTGAACTGGTATTTACCACGCTGACGAAGGAGGGGCTGCCACTTATCCGTTATCGTACAAAGGATCTGACAAGCATTACCTATGACAGATGTGAGTGTGGCAGAACAACCGCCAGAATCAGCCGCTTTGTAGGGCGTTCCGATGATATGCTCATTATCCGCGGAGTGAATGTATTCCCGTCTCAGATCGAAGCTGCATTGCTTGAAATGAATGGAACAACTCCTCATTACCTGATGATTGTCGATCGTGTGAATAATCTTGATACACTCGAAGTACAGGTAGAGGTGGAGGAGGCATTCTTCTCTGATCAGATCAGGGAGCTTGAAAACTTAAGCAAGAAGATTGCGCATACCATCCAGCAGGCAATTGGTCTTGCGGTAAAGGTAAAACTGGTAGAACCAAAGACCATCGAACGAAGCATGGGTAAGGCCGTTCATGTTATTGATAACCGTAAACTGGTATAGAAAGAAGGTGCCTGAATGAAACAGCTTTCTGTTTTTATTGAAAATAGAGAAGGACGTCTTGAGGATGTCCTGAATTTACTGAAAGAAGAGAACATTAATATTATTTCTTTAAGCCTTGCAGATACCAGTGATTATGGCATGCTGCGCCTGATCGTAAGCGATCCGCAAAAGGGACGCGAGGCATTAAAGGAAAATGGATTTTCGGCAACCCTGAATGATGTCGTTGCCGTGACACTTCCCCACAAGGTGGGCGCATTGCAGGAAATCCTGCATGTTCTGTGTAAAGAGAGCTTAAATGTGGAATATATGTATGCACTCTGTACGAAGACCGATGAGGCAGCAATTGTTATTAAGCCGTCCGACCCGAAAAAGGCGGAAGAGGTACTGCGCGCTGCCGGTGTACATTTCTTTGCTTTATAGGAAAGCCCTATAAAGCAAAAAGCTCCGCAGGGATGCGCAGCTTACGGGGAAGAACATGGCTTACTCAAACAGGGTAATAAATTTCTGTGCGGCAGGAGCCAGTGACCTGGTTTCACGGTGGATCAGATAGAAGCTCCGGGGCGGCATTACTGGAGTAAAGCACAGCTCAAACAGCTCACCGCTTTCTAAGGCTTCCAGTGCGAAATCCTTCATGACACAGCCGATCCCCAGATTCCGGAGCGCAAACTGGACGATCATATCACTGGTTGCCAGTTCAAATTCAGGTGCAAGGAAAACCTGATTCTGTGCTAAAAAGGTATCCATATATTGGCGTGTACTGGTATTCTTTTCCAGACAGATGACAGGCAGTTGTTCTAACATTTCATAGGACAGCTGCTTGTTTTTTAATTCCCAGAAGCGGCCTGCAGCAACGAAAATATCCTGAACCTCCCGTACCTTGTGTGCAACGAAGTCATTCAGGGCAGGGAGCGGTGAACTCACAACGCCCAGGTCAATCCGGTTTTCGGAAAGGGCCGTCAGTGTTTCCGGAGTCGGGGAATTGGAAACGATGACCTTGATTTTCGGATACCGGCGGTGGAACTGTTCCAGGAAGGGCAGCAGATAGTATTTCAGGGTCATATCGCTGGCACCAATCCGGATTTCGCCCAGATCAAGATTCATCAGTTCCTTCAGCTTCTGCTCACCCTGACGGATGCTTTCACAACAGCTTTCGGCATAGGGAAACAGGATTTCTCCCTCTTTGGTGAGACGGATGCCCTTGGCAGTCCGTTGGAAGAGGGAAACATTTAATTGGGCTTCCAGCTGTTTCGTGGACTGGCTGACGGCCGGCTGTGTGAGGGAAAGCTGCTGTGCGGCTGCGGTAATGCTTCCGGCTTTGGCAACATAATAAAAGGTTTTGTATAATTCAAGGTTGTTCATAAGGGAGCCTTTCTGTGTGAACTGTAACGGATATTTCTGTTACTATGTTGGGATATATGTCTGGTTTTATCATTGTTAAAATCTGCTCTCTTTGAATGGAGCTTTTTATGAATCAGGTAGATCATAACATATAAGATATAATATAATCAACACTTATGAATAATATAAGCAATATTAATTTTATTTATGCTATTATCAGTGTTATACTAAAAAATGTGTGGTTCTGTGCAAGAGAAAGAGTGCAGAACAGATATCACAATACAGGCTGTAAAGCAGTGCAGGACAGTCTGAAATTCTGTAAATAGTATGCAGCAACATGCAAGGAGGAAGCAGGAACATGGTTAAAGCAGTTGTAGGAGCGAACTGGGGAGATGAAGGAAAGGGAAAGATCACAGATATGCTGGCACAGCAGGCGGATATCATTATCCGTTTTCAGGGTGGTGCCAATGCAGGACATACCATCGTAAATAATTATGGTAAGTTCGCATTGCATACCTTGCCGTCCGGTGTATTTTACAATCATACAACCAGCATCATCGGAAATGGTGTGGCACTGAATATCCCGGTATTATTCAATGAAATCAAGTCAATTACCGACAAGGGAGTACCGGCACCGAAGATTCTGGTATCGGAGCGTGCCCAGATCGTAATGCCATATCATGTTCTTTTTGACCAGTATGAAGAGGAGCGTCTGGGAGGCAAGTCCTTCGGATCGACCAAGTCCGGTATCGCACCTTTTTATTCGGATAAATATGCAAAGATCGGTTTCCAGGTAAGTGAACTGTTCGATGAAGACACCTTAAAAGAAAAAGTACAGAGAGTCTGTGAACAGAAGAATGTCATTCTGGAATATCTCTATCATAAGCCGGCGATTGACCCGGAAGAATTGTTAAAGACCCTGCACGAATATCGTGATATGATCGTACCTTATGTATGCGATGTATCTTCTTATCTGGATCGTGCGATTAAGGAAGGAAAGACCATTTTATTAGAGGGACAGCTTGGAACCCTGAAGGATCCGGATCACGGAATTTATCCGATGGTAACCTCTTCCTCGACACTTGCCGCTTACGGTGCAATCGGAGCAGGGATCCCGCCTTATGAAATCAGGCAGATCATTACCGTATGCAAGGCTTATTCTTCTGCAGTTGGTGCAGGTGCCTTTGTATCCGAAATCTTCGGAGAGGAAGCAGATGAATTAAGAAGACGCGGTGGTGATGGCGGTGAATTCGGAGCAACCACAGGACGTCCGAGACGTATGGGCTGGTTTGACTGTGTGGCAAGTAAGTATGGCTGCCGTCTGCAGGGAACAACGGATGTGGCATTTACCGTACTGGATGTTCTGGGATATCTCGATGAGATCCCGGTTTGCGTCGGATATGATATTGACGGTGAGGTTACGACTGACTTCCCGGTAACCTGGAAGCTTGAGAAGGCAAAGCCGGTACTTAAGAAGCTTCCGGGCTGGAAGTGCGATATCACCAAGGTCCGCAAGTACGAAGACCTGCCGGAGAACGCCAAGAAGTATCTCACGCGCATGGCAGAAGTCACGGGTATCGGCCTCGGTATCGTCTCCGTCGGCCCAAACCGCGACGAGACGATCGTCATCGCCAACGACATCTTCTGATTGATGATCTGATAGAAACGAGCAAGGTGCATTTGCGCCTTGCTCGTTTTTTGTATAAATAAAGTCAGAAAATATCCTGTGTTTATACAAGTCCGCAAGGAATTTCAAACAATAAAAAAAGATTGACAAATTGAGTATGCAGTGCTATATTTAAACCATAAGGTGTGCTCGAACACAATAGAGCGTAATCAATGAATTTCAAACAAAGGAGAGAAAAGAAATGGTAACAAGCACAGGAAGTGCACCAGAGAAGAAAATCCCTAGTGCATTCATTTATTTCTTCGGATCTTTTGGAGGCATACTCTTTGGTTATGATATTGGCGTCATGACCGGTGCGCTGCCGTTCCTGCAGAATGACTGGAGCTTGCAGGGCAATGCCAGCATCATCGGTTGGATTACATCGGCAGTTATGTTTGGTGCAATTTTTGGCGGTGCAATGGCAGGACAGCTTTCGGACCGTCTCGGCCGCCGCAAGATGATCCTTATCTCGGCTATCATCTTCGTCATCGGCTCTATCCTCTCTGGTATTGCGCCGCATAATGGTGAGTATTACCTCATCGGCGTCCGCATTCTTCTGGGCCTGGCTGTCGGCGCAGCTTCTGCTCTTGTTCCGGCTTATATGTCGGAGATGGCGCCGGCGCGTCTCAGAGGCCGCCTTTCCGGTCTGAACCAGACGATGATCGTTTCAGGTATGCTGCTCTCTTACGTCGTCGACTTCCTGCTCAAGGACCTGCCTGAGACGATGGCATGGCGCCTGATGCTCGGCCTTGCTGCTGTACCGGCCATCATCCTGTTCCTCGGTGTCCTTCGCTTGCCGGAATCCCCGCGTTTCCTCGTGAAGCATGGTCTCGTCGATGAGGCTCGCCGTGTGCTCGGGTACATTCGTAATACGAAAGATGAAGTTGAGGCAGAACTTGCTGATATCAAAAATATGACGGCTACGGAAGCCAATCTCAAAGAGCCGTCGCTTGCCACGCTGTTCTCAGATAAATACCGCTATCTCGTAACTGCCGGTGTCGGCGTTGCTGCATTCCAGCAGTTCCAGGGTGCTAATGCGATTTTCTACTATATCCCGCTGATTGTCGAGAAGGCAACGGGCCAGGCTGCAAGCTCCCAGCTCATGTGGCCGATTATCCAAGGCGTCTTGCTCGTCCTCGGTTCGCTGATTTTCCTCGTCATCGCTGATAAGTTCAACCGCCGCACGCTGCTGACGGTTGGCGGCACGATTATGGGCCTTTCGTTCATCCTGCCGGCTGTCATCAACAGCATCATCCCAAATGCTGATCCGATGATGATTGTATTTTTCCTCTGCATCTACGTTGCGTTTTACTCCTTTACGTGGGCTCCGCTCACCTGGGTTATCGTCGGCGAAATCTTCCCGCTGGCCATCCGTGGCCGTGCTGCAGGCCTTGCTTCGTCGTTCAACTGGATTGGCTCGTTCCTTGTCGGCCTGCTGTTCCCCATCATGACCGCGTCGCTCTCACAGGAAACGGTCTTTGCAATCTTCGGTGTTATCTGCATGCTTGGTGTATGCTTCATTCGCAATTGCGTTCCGGAGACGCGTGGCCATACGCTCGAAGAAATCGAAGCTGCTGGCACGAAGAAATCCGCAAATGCATCGGTGCACAATGCCTGATGGCAATCCAGTAATTGGATAGGGATATTGCAAAGGGAAGGTTTACCATGGATTTAAAGAAAAATGCCGAAGCAATTGAGGCGGGCCGCACAGCCCTGGGCCTCGAGCTCGGTTCGACGAACATAAAGATGGTTCTGGTCAATGAAGCGTGCGAGACGCTGGCTTCGACGAGCTACGGCTGGGAGAATCAGCTGGAGAACGGCATCTGGACGTACGACCTCGCAAAGGTCTGGCTCGGCATCGAGGACGCGTTCCACAGCCTGACGGCTGATGTGCAGAGCCGCTACCACGTGGAGATCAAGACAATCGGCTCCATTGGCATCAGTGCCATGATGCACGGCTACCTGGCCTTTGACGCCAACGGCGAACTGCTGGTGCCGTTCCGCACCTGGCGCAACACGATGACCGGCGCGGCGGCAGAAGAGTTGACCTCGGCGTTCGGGTTCAACATCCCGCAGCGGTGGAGCGCAGCACACCTGTACCAAGCCATGCTGAACCGCGAGCCACACCTGCCGCAGCTGGACTTTTTCACCACGCTGGCAGGCTATGTACACTGGCAGCTGACCGGGCGCAAGGTGCTGGGCGAAGGCGATGCCAGCGGCATGTTCCCGATCGACAGCACCACCGGCGGGTATGATGCCGCAATGCTCGCAAAATTTAACGCGCTGGCAGATAAGCACGGCTGCCCCGTGGATCTTGTCAAACTGCTGCCTACCGTTTTGCCCGCAGGCGAGGACGCCGGTATGCTGACCGTCGAGGGGGCGAAGCGGCTCGACCCAACCGGCACGCTGCAGCCCGGCATACCGTTCTGCCCACCGGAGGGCGACGCCGGCACCGGCATGGTGGCAACAAACAGTGTCGCCCCGCACACCGGCAATGTCAGCGCAGGCACCAGCATTTTTGCCATGGTCGTCCTGGAAAAGCCGCTGTCCAAGGTCTACCCGGAAATCGACATGGTCACGACCCCCGACGGCGCGGCGGTCGCCATGGTCCACTGCAACAACTGCACCAGCGATTTGAACGCCTGGGTCGATCTGCTGGCCGAGAGCGCGGCACTGTGCGGGGCAAACATCGACAAAGGTGCGTTGTTTACCCTCCTGTTTAACGAATCGCTGCACGGTGCGCCTGACTGCGGCGGCATCACGCCCGTCAACTACATTTCCGGTGAGAGCGTCACCCACCTGGACGCGGGCGTCCCCCTGCTGCTGCGCCGCCCGGACAGTGCGTTTACGCTGGCCAACTTTATGCGCGCCAACATCTATTCTGCCTTTGCCACGTTGGCGATGGGGCTGGAAATTCTGCGCAAAGAAAATGTGGCTGTGAATACCCTGCTCGGCCACGGCGGCATCTTCAAAACGCCGGGCGTGGCCCAGCGGTATCTGGCTGCGGCGGCGGGAGCGCCTGTGACCTGCATGGAAACAGCCGGTGAGGGCGGTTCCTACGGCATGGCCCTGCTGGCTGCGTATCGTCTGCACCGCGCCGACGGCGAAGCGCTGGCCGCGTATTTGAACCGCTGCGTTTTTGCCGGCGCCCAAAGCACGACTCTGTTCCCCGACCCTGCCGAGCAGTCCGGATTTGCCGCCTTTTTGACCCAATACCAAACCGCGCTGAAAGCCGAGCGCGCCGTTGTAAAATAAGGGCAATACCGCATAATTCTAAGCGCCGATACGGCGAGCGAGGTGCGGCAACTGCTAAGCCAAAAGCGCAGATAATACTGGATGTCTTATCGAGCATTTTGGCAAC
>ERZ779855.1036-NODE-1036-length-20333-cov-40.745537_pt1 | contig 20333 bp, 12 predicted proteins | sample MGYA00511370_ERZ779855 | MGnify/ENA primary metagenome ERZ779855 (study PRJEB29588, sample SAMEA1967319) | human gut metagenome | biome: human gut; feature: human-associated habitat; material: faeces | place: Denmark | collected 2008/2010 ...
AGCAGATCGGCGTGTCGTTACGCGTAGAAGAATGTAAGGATACGGCTGAAATGGTGCGTAAACTGGAGAAGGGAGAAGGTGATGTGATTGCCGTGCCCCTACCCCGAAAACAGACCAGAGGCAACCTGCTGTTCTGTGGTGTTACGCCCGACAGCACCCGAACCCAATGGGCTGTGCTGAACGGTAACAAGAGTCTTGCCGACACCCTGAACGGCTGGTTTAAGCCTAAGCTGATTGCTCAGGTCAAGCAGGAAGAATCGTGGCTGCTTTCTTCTGCCAGCGTGCGCCGCCACGTTTATTCACCATTCCTGAACCGTTCTAAGGGTGTTATTTCCCGCTACGACCACCTCTTCCAGCGCTATAGTGGAACGGCTCGCATGGACTGGCGTCTGATGGCTGCCCAATGTTATCAGGAGAGCTGTTTCGACCCGAATGCGAAGTCATGGGCTGGAGCATGCGGACTGATGCAGATTATGCCAGGCACGGCTGCCCATCTGGGTTTGCCGATGAGCATGATTCATGAACCTGAGGCGAATGTGGCTGCGGCAGCCAGATATATGGCGGAACTGCAGGGGCATTTCTCTGACGTGGGCGACCCTTTACAGCGCATGCTTTTCGCCCTTGCTTCTTATAATGGTGGCTATTTCCACATCAGAGATGCGATGTCGCTGGCTCGCAAACATGGTCAGAATCCGCACAACTGGGGCGTGATCCGCGATTATATTCTGCGCCTTTCTCAACCGGCTTATTACACAGACCCGGTAGTGAAATATGGTTATATGCGAGGCACGGAGACGGTAGATTATGTAGATAGAATCAGAGCCCGCTGGGGTGAATACAGCGGTGGTTCAGGCTTCCATGAGAGTCTTCGTGGCAGCGGTATGGGCAGCGGTTCCTTCCATGGAGCCCCTGTTAAATCTAAGCGCCACTACCAGAATAAGTACCATATATAAATAGGGAACGCAGTGCGTTCCCTATCTGTTTATTACTTGTAACCTATAGGATGGTTATCCAGATACTTTCGTCTCGGTCGCGCGCCGCAGTCATGGCGTTGATGAGCCGCTGCAGCCAGATGCGGGAGTTCACCACCATGCCCTCGAACTTGTTCTCTCCAACAAGGATGCAGCCTTGTGTGTCGTCAGGATAATTGCCTGCATGGATGCGGATGCCCTCGAAATTCGGCACACCCACCAGCAATGGCAGCCAACGCTTGAATCTTGGAGAATACGATATGACCACAGGATAAGTACCCTCAGGAATGGCAGTATGGCCAGGTACCTTACGAGCCTTCACGCCGCTCTTGCGGCTATAGCGGGCATCCACTTTCTCTGGCTTTAGCTTGATACCCAACAGATTGCGCCATGTAGGCTCCATGGTTTCACAGAGATATGTATCCTTGGACAACAGCTGGCTGTCAAAGGTATGAACCAATGTACACTTGTCGTCCTTCTTCTTGCCGGGTAGCGAGTTACGCTTTACACTACTATCGGACAGCAGATAGAGTCTGCCGATGGTATAAGTTCCTTTTTTAGCTATACGCTTTAATACTATTTCCATTTGCTTGAATGTTAAGTGTTAAACTATTTTGCGTTAAAACATCTCAGGTCGAGTCCGTCAGAACGGAATAATAGCTTCTTAAAACTGAATAACTGAATACTGAACACCTTTCCGCCCTGCTTTCCGTCAGCTCCGTCGGCATTTACTCCCTTCGGAGGAATTTTCTCGATATAATGACGGTTCACCCAGTTTCTCAGCATCGTCGCCGTACCCTTCTTTCCGAAGTCGTTCTGCAGACGCACCATTTCTGCCTGCGCATAAGTGAAGGTGTCAGGCAATTGCTGCAGCAGGTTGGCAGGTCCTCGCTTGCTCGATTTCTCTCCTACCTCATTAGCCTTGGCTATGCTGGCGCCAAAGAAAATCATCTTGCACCACAGGTCGTAGCTCTCGCTCCATCTGATGAACTCTTCTATTTCGGGTTCCCATTTGCAGCCGTTTGCCACGTATAGCACACAAGCCTTGAGAAAGGCAATTACGTTGCCACGGAAGGAGAGATTCTCGAACACCCTGTTTTGCGACATGCGCGAAAAGTCGGCGTTCTCATCCTTCAACTTTTCTGCCAGGGCAGAAGCCTCAGCGCAGTCTATCCTACCCGACGCCTTGCACAGATTCTCTATGTACGGTCTGAGCGCCTCTCTGAAGGCTTCGTCGTATTCGCCGTATACTGGCATTTCGGCACCGATTTCCCGCTCCGGGATAGTACAGAAGTTGATGCGGCTGATAGGTCCGTCGGTGAGCACCTTTGAGAAATATCGCTGCCCCAGCTGGACGGTGGTCGATGCATTCCAGTTGAACCGGATGGTGACGCGCTCGGTGATACTCGATGTGCCCACGCGGGTCTGGCCGTATGAGTTCCCGGGATCAAAGGCAAGGCACATGATCTTGAACTGCTGGTTGCCCTGCCCCTTGAGGGCGTCGAACTGGTCTATCTCGTTGAGCGATGTATAGAGAAAATGTTCCTGAGCCTCAGCCGTGCGCATGACGAATGCCGGATTGGTCATATCGGCGTCTATCTCCTGTATGATGAGGTTTTCCGGGCGCTTGCGCTTATCCTTGTTGGCGCCCTTGCGTGTCACCTCCTCTTTCCATTCCTTCTCCCGTTGCAGGTTCTCACGGTCGCGCTGCCTGATGTCCTCCATAATCATGTTGATAGGCATCTGCACACAGTTCTTGCCTGCGCCCGTACCCGCCAGCAGACAGCACATCAGGGTAGCCTCATGCTCCACATTGTCGATGTACTTGAAGGTGGTCTTGCAGAGGTGTGTAGCAAGTGGCGGGAAGATGGCGTGTGCCACGGCAGGCTTGTATACGTCCGGGGTCTTTGATAGCAGCAGCTCCACGAGTTTCGGGAGATGTTCGGGCATCGGAGGCGGTACTAATTTATCATCTTCCGCATTGATATCCGTGCCGCCCTCGGAACTCTCGGCTTTTAACGCCACGGCATCCCTCTGGGAGGACTTCTCTGCCTGGGCATTGATGCGGATCACGGCTTGCGACATCGGCTTCGAACTGTCACCATATTTCGCATAGAAGTCGTGGATGAGCTGCTGGCAGTCACGTTCCTGCGAAAAGGCAGGCATCTTCTGTGCCACCACCGCCTTCAGTTCCTCTTCGGGCATCACTCTCGATGCGCCTGCGCTCATAATCGCCAGGAGCGATGAGTGGCGGGAGCCTGGGGTGTTGATGTCTACGTCCTTCAGACCTGCCGCATTGCGGAAGAGGTCGAAGGCTGCGAGGTTCTTGCCGGTTGCCACAGCGACAGCATCCTGATGAGCTCCAGCAGGGCTGAGATGAGCAGCATGAGCAGCATTGCTATCACTAGGTTGGGCAGGCTGAATAGCAGAAACAGCCACACCTCTTCCGTCGATGGTGAGCCCACGGTCCAGGTAGGCTTGTCTGCGCTTCTTCAGTTCTTCCTGTGGCAGCACCTCGTACCAATGGGGCGAGCGATAGATTTCAGACGCCTTGTCGGTGATGAAGAGCATGCGTTCTGGCGTGATGCAGCTCTCGTCGTAGGGCACGCCCAGTGCCTCGCAATAGGCTCGTTGCGTCTCCTCGATAGTCATGCCGACGGGCATGCGGATGTCGATGTGCAACTTCTTGCGGGCTGAGTACTCCAGGTGCAGCAGGGCTCCGTTCCAGATGGTGTCGCTGCAGTTCAGCTCCCGTGCCTTCTCTATCGCCTTGTCCACATATTCCTTGTCGTCCACATCGATGGTGGTCTGGAAGAGGAAGCTTTCGGGCACGGCATTCTTCTGTGAACGCCTGTTGTCTCGGAACTGGTAGTAGTGAGCGCAGCGGAAAGGCAACTGCTTCTTCAGTTCATCGTTACCCCCACGGATGGCAGCTACCAGTTCTGCCATCCAGGGATAAGCGATGGTCTTGTCGTAGACCGAGAGTGGCTGGGAGCTTACGCTCCCCTTATTGCCATTCTTGTACGGATTATATGCTATAATATGTTCCATTTTTTTGAATGTTGAATGATTCATTATCAATTCCCCTTGATGTCCGCCTCCTTGAATCCGGCAATCAGTTCCTTGTGCTCTACCTTGAGGTAGCGCAGCATGTCCTGCTTGTCCAGGTCACGGTTGAAGGTATAGTTCACCTGCACCGTGCGCTTGGTGGTGCGCACCACGGCATGCTTGGTCTTGAAGATTTCCTCGAAAAGCTTCTCGCCCGTACGCTCGTAAGGCTTGAAGTCGAACTCATCGCCTCCCTTCTCGCCAGAGCATACCATTCTGCCCGGTATCACCTTAGGCTGTTCGCAGATAACCTCGGTATCGTTCCATGGCGCCTTGCGGAAGGCGATGGTGCCGTTTTCTTCACTGATGATGGCTCCGTCCACCTTCTGGGCGTTGAGGAGCTGCTTCTTTGCTGCTTGTTTCATAATCGTAATAACTTGTTTAAAAGATGAATAATGTCAGTTGATTCTCATATCGTTGATATACAGGCCGTCGGCAGCATATCGGATGTCCATCGGTTTTTTCAGAGGGTCATAACAGACTCTTTTCATCATGACACATTCATGACGCCAACATCTGTCCTCGTCCTCCATCACAGGCTGGATAAAATCCTTGACCCACTTGTAAAACAACTTACGCTCAGGATCCTTCGAACAGCCTATCGTCATATCTCTCACCACCTGAGAGTCTACGAATGTCATACTTCTCCAAGCCAATTTACTATTTCGATTTACCTTGTCAGCATTGCCAAAGAATTCACCGAAAAACAAACGAGGTTTAAAATCCTTCGGAACCTTTTTGGTTTCCGCTTCCACGTATATTTCTACCACTTTTCCCTCCGTGTCGGCTAATACTGGGAACAATTTATCTCTGCCGATATCTGTGATGGCAACCAGGTCCTCAATGCAAAAGAACAGTCCTTCGTCGTTCTTTACCACTCTCAATCCGCCAAACTGCGGATGATAAAACACATAAGCGTTTCCTTCCATCTTTATATATAATGTTTATGAGTTGGACTGCGAGATATTCGCCAAATTTCAGTTTCAGGAACGGTACCGGATTCCTATAAACAAAAAACGCCCGCAACCAGACTTTACTTGCCTGATTACGGGTGCAAAGATAGGGCAAAAACACCTTTGGGAAAAATAGGAAAAATAGGATTAATATTTGTCCCATAAAAAAAATCATCTATGGGCAAAGAAATCAGCCACTTTATCATCCATTTCCTGATTTTTCATGTCCTCACAATGATTGAAGACATTGTAGAACGATTTAATCGTAGCTTCTCTTCGTATATTGCAATCCTCAGTAAGAAATCTATAAATGGCATTGGCGCTAACGATGTGCTGCGGTGCCAGGATGCCTTTTCTTCTCCAATATCTGATAAACGCAAATATTGCGATATTCAATGGTGAAGACTTGCTCGCACTGGTAGACATAGAATTTAGGCCATTTAGGGTGAGAAATTCTATAAATAAAGAGGCTTGCTCGGCGGTGGTCTCTTCATCTTTTAAAGAAGATGCTTCATCAGACACAAAAAGGTATTCTTTTTTTCGGCCGATTCTGATACCATTATCCAATGGTTTTCTATTCCTTTGCTCCAGGTATTCATAATAGCCATCCAGAGTGGCGATATAAGCATCAAGCCTAGGAAGTTCAGCTTCAACCAAATGATTGCCTATTCTGTTAAAGGTCTCCAAGTATCGACGTAATACGAGCGCATCATGATAATCTCTTTCCTGCATGGCAACATCTACCAGTAAGTGTGCGTGTATGCTCATATCCATAGGAGGGAACGCCTCAAATTGTAAGTATACTCAATAAACTTGCTGTTGCCATTCAATTGAATGACCACGCAAAAAAGGCCGAATCGCCCATACTTCAGTATCAAGCGCAAGAGCTTGATTATAAATCTCCCCATAATTCGAAATTTATATTAGTTAGAAATTAAGTTCTTTGTCGCTCGTTCCTTAGTAGAGGACGTTAGAATTTGTTTGCGCTAACAATTTTGCTGGTACAAGCAAATGCCAGGAGAACTATAAGGGAATACACCCTTAGGGGACAGTTGGTCTCCGATTTTCATCATATTTTACTTTCTTTTTTTTGGTATTAATTTATGGATTAGAACTAGCCTCAAAATGAGTTCGCTAACACATAGTGAGGTGGAAAAACTCACTTATATTTACTTCATAAAAGCCAACAAGTCCTTTCCCTTATGCATGAGGTTGAGAACCACTGCGGCTTGCATTCCGTAAATTTTCTTATATCTTTCTTTCATCTCATACAGCATGGTAAGCTTGGATTCCCTTTCCCTTACATATTTCTTATAGTTCTCCACCGCCTCTATTTCTTGGTAAAGATAATAGCCGATGATGTAGCAGAATTGCCTGATGGTCTCAAAAGATTTTGAGGTATCTTGCTGTCTTAGTTCTCTAATGGTATCGTAAGAAGGTCCAAACTCCAATTTTATGATTGTGGGGGTTGTGATTTCCTCCACTAGTATGTTGTCAAGGAGTGCTCCCACTTCCTTGACAACCTTGCCTCTCATATAGCCGTCGGCATATGAATTCATGTAACTACGTCCTTTTCCCATAATTTCTTTTTTAAATTTCGGTGTGAAATTACAAAGAAAGAGCGAAATAGAGGCGCGTACTACGATTCCTTAATTCGTAATATGAGTACTATTATTTTTCTGATTTTTAGTTTTTTGACAAAAAAGAGGGAAAAGTGAGCATTCTTGCAGCATCACTTCTCCCTGTTACTTTTATGGAATTTTTATGGTAGGTGCAGCACTCTGCACAGCTGATTTTACTTGATTATAAACTATAACAGAGTTCACTTTAAAAAGTATTTTTTGGGTTCTTTATCCTACAAAACGCCATTTGATTATCAGATGATTACATTTGAAGAAATTATCAAAAATGACTTTTTAAAGAGAGAGGACGTGCGCATTTTATCATCTCACTTCCTCTCTTCTACTCACAAAGTTAAATTTTAACGTATATCATACCTTGGCCTTACTTCGAAAACATTATTCACCTGCACAATTTTTCGGTGTTCTGAAGCAACGGATTCTTCAGCTATTGTATCACACAACCCTATAAAATTACTATAACATATTTCCTTATTCATTTTTACAACATCCGTTACAATAGAGTCCTCATCAATATCTAAATAAGAAACTTGTCTTTTGCATCCTTTCTCCTTAAGTATTTTACGAATATTGTCCAAAGCACCTTTTTTGTTTATAATAACAACTTCAGTATCAGAATCATGATCCGTCTCGAAGAATTCCTTAAAATAATCATAATCTATACCAACTAAACTTAGCCCAAATATAACGATTCGTTTTGACTGATTAAGAGTATCTGTAAAACTCTTTTTCGCATCATAACCAAGCTGATATGATTTACGAAGGAAGTATAAAGCTTTAGGCATTCTCTCATCATCATTGGTTCCAAATACAAGGCCAGGATGGAGATTTGACCTATTCCAAAAGTCTAAAGAATTATGTAAAAATACGAACATATCTGCTAAGTCATCAGCCTTTATTCCGATAGGAGGAGAACACGGACCCTTTACTTTTTTATCGGTAAAAAATTGCAAATAGAAACTAATGCTAGACGGGTCATCCAAATAATTAAACGAAATAATTTTATTATTAGGAAATTCCCATGTTTCTTTTGCTATTTTTCTTTCAAGCAAGGATGCGAGCAAATCTTTTGCATTTTTACCTGAAGCCCCAAGAATGGCAGCAAAGATTCGATAAGCGGGACAAAGACTGTCATTGTCTGGCTTAGCATCACGAAGAAACTTCACTAGCTCCTCTTTAAGGAGTTCTATTCCTTCTTTTACTTCTGAAACAATCCCATTTGTAAAATTATCATCCGTTTTGTTTAAATCTTCCAACTCTTTTAATCTCTTGCAGTTATCACTTTCAAAGGTATAATGTAGAATTATATCCTCAAAATCGTACCAATATTCTTTACTCCCCTTTTCTCCTATAAAATTTAAAAGAGAATTACCAGAATGTTCTTCCCAAAAACCTTCGTCTTCCAGCTTCTTGAAAAATTCTGCATAACCGGTATGTTTACCCATACTTAAATCAAACCCATTTCCAATGATGAGTGTTGTATTTATTGCCTTATCCATAATCAACTATAAATTAAATTTATTTACTAATTCCACCTACATATTCTGAATCTTAGTGGATATACCAGATATGTAGAGCAGAACAAATATGCAATATGCATCTTGCCTAATGAAAAAACTGAATGTAAAACCATCTCTATACCAAAAAGGGATAGTTTTCGGTACGTTGTACTTACCCACTATTCAGAATGCATGTTCATCAGAAGAGTGGTGGGAAATGCAGATGTTCGAGTTGTACTTACCCACTATTCAGAATGCATGTTCATCCTTAGATAAGTATTATTCTGCATAACAGGCATTTGCTTAATAATAGAGCTCTCTTATTTCTGCTTCTTAACATCTGAAACGTCACTGCTTTTGGCATTTTTTCGTTTCTGTTTACGATGCTCCACAGACTTAACTTCGGGGGTACACCTCCCTAGGGAACTATTGCTAATTCCAAAATTTTTAATATTAATAGCAGCATTCACATCCCTATCCAACTTTGCACGACATGAAGGACACACCCATGAACGCTGACTTAATTGTAAACCTTTAAATACTTCCCCACAACAATGGCAGGTCTTCGAAGAAGGAAAATAACGTTCAATTTTGATGAAGTTGATTCCTTTCGACTTACATTTCTGCTGCAGCTTGATACGCAACATGCCCATAGCTGCATCAACTATAAGCTTATTGCGAGAACGTTTTTGCTTATTATGCTTACCATGTTTCTTGTCCTGCAACATACCATCCTTGATTGAAAGATTTTCCACACAGATAGTTTCATAACCTTTCTTAATAATATCTGCTACGACATTATTAATAAGATCATTACGTTGATTGCGAATACGATTCTGAGCACGAGCAACCTTTACTCGTGCCTTTTCCCAGTTTTTTCCGCCTTTAGTCCTTCGAGACAAAATACGCTGCAGATGAGCCAGATGACGTTCCGACTTTCTAAACTTATCACTAGCAGGGTACTTTTGACCATCTGATAATATTGCTAGGTTCTTAACACCTGCATCAATACCAACAGCGGTTTCCGGTTTTATTGCAGGTGGTTCCGGATAAGAACCTTCTGTCTCTACAATAATACTAACATAGTATTCACCAGCGGGATTACGACTAATGGTACAAGTCTTGATTTTTCCCTCAATCTTTCTACTAAATATACATTTGATACCTTCTTGCATTTTAGGCAAATATAATTTGCTTTTATCATAAGAGAAAGATACGTCCTGATAAGTTTGATAAGATTGATTCCTGTCATACTTTGCCTTAAATCGAGGGAAACCGCTTTGATGCTTAAAAAAGTTCTGATAGGCAGTATCCATACAACGGAGTGAAAATATCAAGGCCTTTGCATCGACTTCTTTTAACCAAGATGTTGCAGCATCTTTTTTCATAGCAGGAAGTTGAGACTGAATATCAGTTAAAGAAAGAGACTTCTTCTCCTCCTCCCATGCCTTTTTCCGCATGGCGAGCCCCCAATTATATACCCAACGACAGCAGCCGAAAGTCTTGGCTATCAACTCTCGCTGTTCCTTATTGGGATACAATCGGAACCTACAACTATTATCATGTCTCACTTCCTTAGTCATATTGCCAACAAAGATAGGCATTTCTGCGGAAACAACCAAATTTTTTAGAAGAAAATTTTAATTATATCTGGAATTTTCAACTTGCACTTCTCAATATAGAACTTGTAGTATCAATATCCCAAACATCGGCTATCAGGCCAGTTTCTTTTCTCCGCCAATAACCTCTTTTTCCTTCCAGCCTAGCTGTTCCATATTATTGTCAAGAAAATCATTAACTACAGCTTCTATTACTGGTACGGAAACCGAATTACCAAACTGCTTGTAGGCATAGGCATCAACTGGGTTCACGGTAAAAGAATCAGGAAATCCCTGCAATCTCGCACACTCCCTAGGAGTTATCCTTCGAGCCATGTTGTTTTGTATGACTCCCAGACGGTTGGAATCGGAAGAGGTAAGCGTGATAGAGATGCTGTCAGGATCAAGGAACTTGAATACCTCAAACGACATGTTACCACATACCAGATTATACTTCCCGTCAGTTTCCTGAATATATCCTTTTTGAAGCAATGAAGGAATAATATCCACGATGTCTTCTCTCTGATAAAAGGTCTTGATTTGCTCTAGGGTGAGTCGCTTCCCATCTTTATCTTTCCCAAATTCGGGATGGCGTCTATGAGTAACCAGCAAATTCAGGAATTCGATTTCATGCTCAGTACATTCGCCCTTCTTGCCCAGTTCCCATGAATGAATCGCCTGTCCGCCACGATAATCAATCAAGCGGTATCCATGGAGCTTGCTCAAATCCATGCCAGCTACTTTTCTTAATTGCTGTTGGAATGTTTCTGAACAATAATACTTCTTATCTACATTTTCTTCGAGAATCTGGGATACAGTAGCTCGCCTCTGACCATAAGAAAAATCAAACAGACTGAGTTCACCTTGTTTCTTCTTGAAAGCATGTGAATCTGTTGCCCCCAAATTGGTCTGAAGCGTCATCTTCGGCTCAGCTCCCAATATTCCAAGTATGTATAGACGGACACGGTTTTGCGGAACACCAAAATCAGAACTGTTCAGTAACAAATCGTATGTACCATATCCCAAATCATGCAGTTTTTGCATGATGGTTTCAAAAGTTCTTCCGTGATCATGCGTATAGAGTCCCCTAACGTTTTCAAGCAGAAATGCTTTCGGCTTGTATCGCCCCAAAATTCTCTCTATCTCAAAAAACAGAGTGCCTCGTGTATCGCCAAAGCCCATGCGCTTACCTGCGTAAGAGAAAGGCTGACATGGGAAACCTCCCAACAGGAAATCAAAAGAGGGGATTTCGCTAATTTCATGTATATCCCCCTGTGGATACTCCCCAAAATTAAGTTGATAGGTCTCACATGCCTTAGGGTTTATTTCGCTGGAAAGTACGCAGTCTGAAAGGATACCATGTGCCTTGAGAGCATTGGATACCCCTAATCTGATACCGCCTATTCCTGCAAATAGATCAATGAAATGTATCATCCCAATTTCTCCTTTATAAATTCGATTAATAATTGAAACTCCTTCTCCGTATAGCCCACATTGCAATGGCTGTTCAAGCACATATCGTTGGCAGCAGATGTTCTGGAGAAGTTGCCGGCTCCATCAATGATATAAGCCACATAGCTTCTTCTGTTGATAGTACTCTGAAATCTGGCACGTGCTTCACGTCCCTTTCTTTCTACTGTACTATTTGATGTTTCCTGGAAAGAAACTTCTATACCTACATAAGGCTTAAAACGGCCTTCATCTGCCATCCTATCGACAACAATATCAAATGTAGCTTCCTTGTCATCGTCAAGTTGGACTCCCGGAATCGTACCATTGCTTACCACACGATACTCTTTTCCGAGTTTTTCCGACAAATATCTGACGGCATACAGCTGCGCTGCATTTCCAAGATCATTTGCCGTCTTTCCTCCTACTATGCGACTTACACGAATATAATTCTGCTTCACATAGGCTGTAATCTTACTTTTTTCGCCTAGCAAGGAACCAAGCTTGCACTTTTCCAACACCGCTCTTGTTCCTGCATTGGCAGAATATGCCCCGAACAGCAAGAGTACGATCAAGTCTTTGCATAGATTCTCGTTCCTGCAAGAAGCATGCAGCCCCTGTATGGAATCTATTTGCAGCTTCTTATTAGAAGGTGAACCTTTAACAGGCAAGCTGGTAAATGAATAGAAATATTCTCTGTCGCCCATTTTATACACAAGGGATTTATCTGTAAAAAGCTCAGAGAATGAAGCATTGAAACGTTGCAGCTGTTCTGAACCTACATCAGACAAAATCATGAGATGCTTCAGAAACAGATGCCATCCGAACTTTGACGCTTCTATAAGCGAAAAGATTTGGGCAATATCTGTTCTGTCGGCAAGATTCAACAACGAGATAAATTTACCCTGAGTATCAAGCAAGTACTGCAAGATGCTCATCTTTTCGGCTTCTCTCTTGACTTCTTCCGGCCACCATTTCGAACCAACTGCTTCCAGTTCCTGAATAGTGCGAATATATTTATCTTGATCCATACTTCTTTATTTTAAAGTTTCTGCAAAGATACATAAAAAAAATGAGATGGGCTTTTTTTTTTAGATATTATTTCAAAAAAAAGTTCAATCAGCCCACTGCCTACAACTTCATTAATTCAAACTTGTTTTCTTTTTCCGGTAATTAACATCGCATCAAGGATATCGAGGTGATAGAGAAAATGGAGCAGCAGGAAGGGGTGCTTCCCCGCTTCATTCTCGGGGAAGAAATGCCAGGCTACGACTTGCCATCTGAGGGAGCGCATTTTTTTACACAAGCATGTGCTTCCACAAAAGTTGAGATAAGGATGAAGAATGGGGCTTATCTCCCAAAAAGTGACTCTGTGACTCAGTTTATTTCAGTCCCCTATTTGGTCTGTTTTCTGCTTACAGATTGTAAGTAATACATCTACTATAAAGAGGGTATAATGTATGCAAGCTTGTCGCCCTGTAAGGTAGTACGTGTAGTGCTAACTTGCGAAACTTGAATAGTGAGCCCACTTTAAAAAGGGGCATATTTTGAATCCAGTCTGACCAGTGTGGTCATTCTGAGTGAAACATAGCAATCGGTTCCGCTGGTGAATATCTTTCGTGAAATCGCTTTGAAAGAGCCGAAAGCTTCTCTAATAGGCCCGAAAAGGGCAAATATCGATCTTTGAAATGTTGAAATCTGGAATATTACCATCCTTCGGAGGTTCATCCACATACATCTGCTATATGCATGCATACGATGTTTGAGCAAACCCCTATATCGGGTCTTGCCATTACGTGTATGAAAACTGTATTGGAACATGGCAGCTTCTACGTTATTCCGTTTATGCTGTTCCTCCAAAGGAAGGCTTTCTATCTGCTTCCTTAGCTGATAGGCTTTAATGTCTTTGTCTTCAAAGTAACGCCAACCGGTTTTGTTGTTCCATGGGATTCTCCATCGCTTTCTGGAGCCTTGCTTTGTGACGGCTTTGACGGCCTCATAGGTGTTGCCAGTAGCAATTTCCCTGATGGTCAGACCATCCTCGTCATGTGGTATCAGTTCCCATCTACAGCCACCTTGCATCTTACCTGTCTTGAGTTGCATGGCATTGTGGTTCTTTGCAAACTCTCGATTGTCTGGACTTTGATAGGCACCATCTGCATACAGGTCTTCAATGGTAGAATCCGTGACACGTTCACTGTTTTCCACAGCCTCCTGAAGGAAATGGCAGTCTGCAAATACTGCAGTTTCAACCTGAACGGAAGTGATGATGTTAGGCTTGCCTTCCTCTACAGTCTCTGTGATGTTGGTCACGTAGCCTTGCACCTTCTGGTCATTCTTGGCACGATAGGTTGCATCAGGATCGTTAGGATTCTGAAGACTGTCTGCCTTTACCTCCTTCTTGTCTCGAAGAACAGCCTTTCCGTCCTTTACGGCATACTGTTCAGCAAACAGACGTTGAAGAAGATCATGTGCAGGGGAAGTGGCAGGAAAAGTTGCCAGCATCTCCATGATGAAATTGCCAATTCTGGCAAGATTGCTCTGAAGCGTATCGGAATCAGAGCGGTAAACGGTCTTGGAGGAATCCTCTTTCAAGTATTCCTTTGCCCGCTCTTCCTGCTCTGGGGATAGGTCGGAAAGCGTGCATGTCTTGAGGAACTTGACCAAAGTTGTATGTATCAGTTCATAACGAGACTGGCGAGCGATATTGCTGCCGATAAGCTTACTATCCATACGGACGCACTTGCCTGATATCTTGAGAAGACGTACCTGATTGCCAGCAAGCTGTTCGAAGCAGAGCTGCATCAGATCTATACCAGTTCTTTCCTGATATTCGCAGATGCGGCGGCGAAAAAGATAATAGGTATCTATTGATGGAGTAACATCTGTCAGAAGTTCCATGCCAAGAGCCTTTCTGGTAAGAAGATCAAACTCGCACTTCTCGAACAGATCCTCATCACTACAACCGAAGCCCTCCTTCAAGGCAGACATAGCCACGAGAATGCGAATGGAGGCATTTGGGCGGCCGCACTTCTTGCCTTCTGGGAACAAAGGCTTGAATATCTCCTCGTTAATCTTGGTTGTCACGAGACTATAGAACTGGTTATACCATGCGTTGGGGTCAGAATACTTCTTTGAAGCACGACTTCCTAACTGCATTAAGGGAGCCGTGAATATATCTAACTGAGGATTCGGATCTGTCTTTTTAAACATAGTCATTCTGTTTGATTGATGGCATAAAGATACGAAAAATATTCCAGATAACGGCATAAATCAGAGATTATTTTCGTGAAATATAAACATTTTAAACAGGCCTTACTTTTTAAAGTGGGCTCACTCCATGACTTTCGTAAAGGCAACTAATCGCCATGTCCGTGAGACCTCCTCGGATAAGGGCTTATTCTTTCCATCTTATACCCACTTCATTTACACCAACCATTCCGAATAGCTATAGGACTTTGATTTGTGTGGCAATCTCATCCATGGTCAAATGCCTTATATGAAGTTTCTGTACGTTAGGTCAGATGTTTGCCGCCAGCTTCTTTCAGATTCCACCTCGCAGTGGACACCCTTGCTATTGGCTATACAATTCCCGCTATTAGGGCTTGTTAGGGACTTGCACCCATTAGAATAAGCTCATGCCGAGCATACAACCAAACGGGCTGAAGAGACAGCTGCCCCTTCAGCCCGTTGCAGAACTATATACTAAAGTACAGTATTTTATCCTTCCTTTATCTTCCAATCACTAATTGTCCGCTGATTACTATCGTAATTAACACCAATTTTGAACAAGCGTTTACCATCAGCAGAATATGGAATCAGATATCCCTTTTCATCTATCTGTTTGATTGCTTCTTCGGCAGAACCATCATACTTCAATTCGAAAACAAATACAGCATCAGGCATATATACCACTGCATCAGCCCTGCCTATTGCACTATCCTCCTCTACCCTCATATGGGCGCCCATCAGGTTGAAGATAAGATAGAACACCGTCTGAAAATCCCGTTCGTTCTTATTGCTCAAACGGTTGGAGATGCTGGCAAGATATGCTTTCAATCGAATCATTGCTTCCTCTACATCTCCATCATAAAGCATTTCCAGGAAATCACCCACCAGGCTGTTATTATCCAAAGATATTGGTGAAAGATAGTTAGGTGCAAGACTCTTGAGCATACCAATCTTTACCTCCCTGTTAGGATATTCCAAAGTATAACGATGCAACATCGGATTATACTTCTTGATGGTGAGATAACCGCTCTGATAGAGCAACGGAAGCGCAGAAGTCATCATTTCCGGCGAAACATCAAAGTCATCCACATCACATGATTTCTTCTCAATATCCATCACATTAACGTGATACTTCTGCAGCGTCTTGATAAGATAAGTCGGCGTACCTGAGCCAAACCAGTAAGGAGCAATATCCCGTGCATTCAGTGCCTTTACCAGGCTGAACGGATTGAATACATCTTCAGATTTCTTACTGAAATGATAGCCGTCGTAGAATCTTGTCAGCTCTGCCAGGCACTCCTCATACGTCATACCTAGGTCTTCTCCCAAAGCCTCAATATCCGGTTTCATCTGCGTGATAAGCTCCGTCTTGCTGATACCGCAGATGGCGGAGTACTGGTCGAACATGCTGATATTGTCGAGGTTATTCTGCTCGCTGAAGATGCTGAGCTGCGAAAACTTGGTGATACCCGTGATGAAGGTAAACTCCAGGTATGGGTCGAGCTTTTTCAGAGGACTGTAGAAGTTCTGCATGATGCGGCGGAGGGGCTGCAGGTTCTCCTTCTCATGTACCACATCCAACAATGGGGCATCATATTCATCGATGATGACAACCGCCTTTTCGCCCGTTTGCTCATAAGCACGCTTTACGATACCATCCAGTCTTTCATTAGGATAATTTTCACCTTCTCCCTTACCGTATAGCTTTTCATAGGGCAAAAGCTGCAGATTCAGATAACTGTTCAAGGCATCAGCATCAAAGTGCTTGGCACCGCTCATATCAAAATGAAGCACAGGATGCTTCACCCAATCCTTCTCATAATCAGCTATTGCCAATCCCTCGAAGAGTTCCTTTCTACCCTCGAAATAAGCTTGAAGAGTAGAGGCAAAGAGCGACTTTCCGAATCGTCTTGGACGACTCAGAAAGACATACGACATCTGCTTTTCTCTGAAATCCACGATATATTGGGTCTTATCTACATAGAGATAACCTTTCTCACGGAGTTTTTCGAATGTCTGTATCCCCACAGGGTATTTATTTACTATTTTTGCCATAATCTTACAAACTTTACGTTTTGCGCGGCTAAATTACAAAGAAAATCTGAATTAACCAAAGAAAAAATCAAATAACTTAACTTTCACTTATCAAGAAATGAAAGGAGATAAGGAAGTACTGTAAAGATAGCAAGTATTGCCCCACACGCCCTGGGCTAGGAGCTTTTGGACCTTCAGCCCGTTCTTGAACCACTTGCGAAAGTTCTGTGATTTATTATTATAATTTGGTTTAAAATTCGTTTGTTTACGCCTGCAAAAGTACGACTTAATTCTCATTTGGCAAAAGGAAAGAGAGATAAAAAGACGGAAATGTACGAAAACGATTGCGTAGCTTTTACAACAAAATTGAAACAAAAAGTTCTTAAATAGAAATAATAAGTGTATTTTTGCACCAACAAACTTAATTATGTAAACAATAAAATAAAGTATAACAACCTAAAAGGCAAACAAATGAAAAGAAATCTACTCAGATTGGGGCTCTCACTCATAGCCCTGTTTGTTATGGTAGTAGCAAATGCGCAAACCTACCAGAACGAAGAAGCTAGTGTTTCATGGCCGTTTAATGACGCCAACTACGCTACGCAGTACACAAAATCACCAGAAAAAGGTTTTAGTCTGGTTTCCGTAAACACCGGTGACTTGAAGTATGTTGCCAAGACATCAACGAAAACACTGGATAAAAACGGCAGCCCGATGGTCATGGCAGGTTTCAGTCCTGTTGGTTCAACAAAAGCCGTAGAATGGACCGTTAAACCAAGCAAGGGGCTTACATTCACCCCAACATCTATCAGCACCTATGTAAACCGATTCGGTACAGATGCAGAAAATGGAGTAACCGTAACCGCCAAACTCAGCGACGGAACTTCGGTAGATTTGGGCAATTTCACTGCATTAAGAGAGAACAAGACAACAGAGACTGACAAGTTTTCGAAAAATGAAAACCTGACCAACCACATCGTCATCCAGCTCACTGCCGACCAGCAAGCCAAACTGACATCAGCTGAAGGCTTCACGCTGAGCTGCACCGTTGGCGTTGGCTCTACTAAGCAGCAAGGCTTTGCCGATGTACACATCAATGGTCTTCTGAACGGAACCATTGAAAAGGTTGCACAGTATACTCTGTCAGCTGTTGTATCAAATGCAGGAGCAGGAACCATCAAAGTATCTCCTTCTGGTACAGTATTTGACGCAGAAACACAAATCACCGTAACTGCGACAAAAAATTTCGGCTACAAATTTGTCAATTGGACAGATGCCAATAATAAGGTAGTATCTACAGATGAAGAATATACCTTCTCTATCTCTGCCAACACAGCATTGAAGGCAAACTTTGAGAAGATAAACACCTACGCTTTGGATTACATGGTAGAAGGTGGTGCAAAAGACTATATGGTAAGCGCAACTCCTGCCCCAACCGTTGTTAACGGAAAGAATATGTATGAAGAGGGAACAGAAGTAACCCTCACAGCCAGCAGCAACGACATCCTCACCTTTACCAACTGGAATGATGGTGAAACAGGAGCAGAACGCAAAATAAAGATGAATGTCGACCAATCATACACTGCTGCATATTCTGCAAAAGACTTCATCGCAGGCTGGGACTTCTATAAGTCAGCAAGAGAAGGTCGTACAGCAGACTTCGCTGCAGCAGACAACGATGTAGACCAGCTCATCCTGCGCGATGCAGACGGAAATACATACGCGTGGCTCGACAAGAGCAACAGTGCTGGCGGCTACGAAGGAAAGAATGCAGCTGTAAACTGGACCTCCAAGAAAACCAAGGCACTGGGCGAAACCTATTGGCAGACCAAGGTCAACGCAACAGCCTTCACCGATATCAAGGTAAAGAGCAGTATGCTCTACAATTATAATGCATACGAAACATATAATGTGGAATACTCTCTCAACGGCACCGACTGGACCAAGGTAGGCGCCATCAAGATGCCAGGAACCAAAGCCTGGACCGATGGCGAGTTCACTCTCCCAGCCGATGCAAACAACAAGGCAGAAGTATACATCCGCTGGATTGCCGACAAGACTTCTTCCATCAAGGGAGCAACAGGCGACAACGACGGAATCGCTATCACAAATATCTACATCACAGGTACTGCCCAGCTCGTTAACGACGGCAAGGCCCCTGTACTCGTAAGCACCATACCAGCAGAAGGCGCAACCAACGCATCTGCCAACGGCAAGATTGTACTGACTTTTGATGAGAAGGTAAAACTCACCGACAACGCTGCAGCCACTCTCGGAACAGCAAAGATAGAAGGAACTGTATCAGGCAAGACCATCACCTTCGCATACAAAGGCTTGAACTACGCTACAGCTTATACCTTCACACTCGCTGCAGGTTCGGTAGCCGATTTGACAGACAATGCCACAGACCAGGCAATTGTTCTGAACTTCACTACCAAGACCAAGCCAGCAGTAACCAAAGCCCTCTACGACTTCATCGTACCAACCGACGGAGACTTCAAGGCAGCACTTGATGCAGCAGCCAAGCGTACAGATACTAGCAAGCGTTTCCGCATCTTCATCAAGCAGGGCGACTACAAGATTCCTGCTGACGAGAAGAGTAAGGTAACAGGTAGCGACGGCAAGAGTTATGCTAACCCAACCACCTATATGAATACGCCAAACGTATCAATCATTGGTGAAAGCATGGACAACACCTCACTGACCAACACCATTCCAAACTCAGGCCAATCAGCCAACGTATTGGAAGGTATCGGCAAGGGTGACGTACTCTGCTTGCAGAAGGGAGCAACAAACACCTATTTCCAGGATCTGAAGATGTACAGCAGTATGGGTGATGCCAAAGGTCGCGACATCGTACTCAACGACCAGAGCAACAAGACCATCTGTAAGAACGTAAACCTCTGGGCTTACCAGGACACCTACGTATCAAACAACCAGAACGGTAAATTCTACTTCGAAGACGGAATCCTTCGTGGTCGTACCGACTACCTTTGCGGTAAGGGTGACGTATATTATAATAATGTAGAACTCTGGATTTGCGAAAAGGGAGGATACCTCGCCGTTCCTTCTCAACCAAAGAAGTATGGCTACATCTTCAAAGACTGTACCATCAAGGATGCTACTGAGGCAAAAGACCTGAATGGTAACTACACCTTAGGTCGTCCATGGGGCAAGGGAACACCTATCGCGCTCTACATTGACACCAAGATGGAAGCCATCCCGTCAGCTGCAGGATGGAACGAGATGAGTGGCGGATACCCTAAGCGTTTCGCTGAGTACAACTCATACACATCAACAGGAAGCATAGTAGACCTCAAGGACAGAAAGAAAGTTTATGATGCCTACGACTCAAAGAATGGTGACAATTATGTAAACCGTCGTAATGAAACAGCAGGAGACCCTATCCTCACAGCAGAGGAAGCTGCAACCTACACCATTGAAACAGTAATGGGTCAGGATGATGACTGGGATCCTACAGCAGCTACCGAACAGACTTCAGCTCCAACCAACGTAAAGTTGAACGGCACAACCCTCGCTTGGGACAATAACGACTACGCGCTTCTCTGGGCAGTATGCAAGAACGGCAAGGTAGTAGACTTCACCATCACTCCTAGCTATATCGTTGATGACGCCTCTGCAACATGGAGCGTACGTGCAGCCAACGAGATGGGCGGTTTGAGCGAAGCTACAGTTGTTGGTCAGGGCACCGGCATCCACAACATCGCCTCAGCTACAGATGCAGCAGTCATCAAGACCACCATCTTCGCAGCCGACGGCACACAGCTTTCAAATCTTCAGAAGGGTATCAACATCATTGTGAAGACCCTGGCAGATGGCAGCAAGAAGA
>ERZ779855.1037-NODE-1037-length-20324-cov-3.855691_pt1 | contig 20324 bp, 25 predicted proteins | sample MGYA00511370_ERZ779855 | MGnify/ENA primary metagenome ERZ779855 (study PRJEB29588, sample SAMEA1967319) | human gut metagenome | biome: human gut; feature: human-associated habitat; material: faeces | place: Denmark | collected 2008/2010 ...
TTTCAGAAGCGAAGCCCGCAGACACGTCCTCGAAGATATTCTGCCGCATTTGCCCGCCGAACTGCGCGAAGCAATCACGCCGCGACACTTATGCGAGGAAATCGACGGCGAAACGTACGAATATTTTGATTCGTTGTGGTTGCCGTCGGCAACAGATGTTTTCGGCAATGACCCGGATGGATGGTGGAAAGAAGAAACAGACAGCTTCCAGTTACCTATTTTCAAGGCGGAACGCGACCGCGTGAAGGAAGTTCCCGGAAACGGCACATATCCGTACTGGCTCCGTTCCCCGTTTGCCGGCCGTTCCACGCGTTTCGTGCGTGTGTTTACTGGCGGCACGGTCTCCGGCAGCAGCGCGGTCTGCTCGATTGGCTTTGCCCCCGGCTTTGATTTGTAAAATTCGGAATTCAAAACTTCCCCGGCTCAATGCCGGGGAGCAAGCCACAAGGAGGCTCATACCATGAAAAAAATATCGGAAATGACTCCCGGCGAGGCTCTCACGGAGCAGGCGCTCGCGGTATTCAAACGTAGACTCGAGCAAGCGAGAAAAAAGGCCGTCGAAAGCGCCGCCGCCACAAAAGCGGTATTCGATGCTCTCGAGGATATGTGCATCGACCCGGGCGAAATCCCGTCGGCGGCGGAAAACGCCGAAAATCTCGAGGAGGCTATTTGCTGTTTCATCGACTACGGCGAATATTCCGTATCCGGCATTATGCGGGAAGTTCGCGCGGCCTATAAGGAGGCGGAATGAGAATGTTTGAAAGAACAAAGGCGAAAATCCGCCTCCGTCGGATTTGTAAAGCTCTCGGCGTGGAGCCGTACCCGGAAATGGTGCGATACGTTATCGACCGCGACGAGACAATTTTTCGAGGCGGTCGTCGCAACGGTAAGACGTTGGCGCTCATTATAGACGAGCTCGTATATAAGCGTGTCCCTCCGGCGTTGTTCGGTTGCCTTATGGAGTGCCGATTTTGCAAAGACCCCGATTATTGGAAAATGCCTCGAATGAGCCGGGATAGATTTTATATCTCGGAGCTCATGAGAGCCGTACAACGGTGCGAGACGGCGGGTATTGACGTAGGCAGAGGGAAACGCGACTACAAAGACGGCTATAATTGCCGCGTTTTCATCGTGGACGAAACGGAGCGCAGAACATGAAGCGTCGCCGAGAAAAACTCCCGAAATGGCGGTACGAGTTCGATTGCCGGAAATGCGACAACATTCGAGAGGTACACGACCCACGCAAGGGCAGAGACGGCGATTACTGCATCCCATGTATAGAGCGCATGGACAGCCGCCGCCCGAGCCCGATACACGCAGATGAAAAAGAACGCGTCCTCCGTTGCGAGTGCTTTACGCCTATCCCGGAGGACGAGGAGGGCGAAAAATGAGATTTCCGAAATTATATGAGTGCGACCCGCAGAAAAATACCGAGTGCAACAAGCGGAATTGCGGAAATCCGTGTAAGCACACTACGCGAAAAGAGTTTGCTCGGGAGCCGTCCGGGAGTGAACTCCTCGGGAAAGTCGTTGTAATAACGCAAATGAAAAAAATCCCGACGGCGTGTGCGTATTGCAAATATTACGAAAACATGGGCGGAAACAGAGGACGCGGTAGCGACGGCGCTTGCACGGCTCGCGGGACACTTTATGCGACGCGGGGTATCAGAGTGTCGAAAGAGCGCCTCGATAATTGCCCGCTCCGCATAATTACGGGAGGCAGAGAATGAGACGAAAAAAGAAAAGCCGCCTCGCGGCGGCGGAGTTCCTCGCCGTGCTTATCGTGACGGCGGTCGTTTTCACAAAGGGCTTGAGCGCGGCGCTCGCGTGGCGAGGCTATAAGGCCGTCGGCGGCGAGTTTATGCTCTTGCTCCTACCTATTATATATTATGAGGCAAAGCGGATTATCCTCGATTTCGTGGCGGACTTCGTAGAACTTTACCGCCGCGCGGAGGATTGACAATGCAGGACAGAAAAAGAGAAACCGCCGACGCTTTGCAGAACGTCGGCGGGGACTCGTCCCGGAAAAGACGAGCGATTACTCATACCTTTATTATTATAGCACTCTCCGGGACGGTATGCAAGGGCAAAAAATCGAGCGCAAAGCGCGTTTTTACGGGCTCGTATGGAATATTAACAAACCGACCATAGGCGAGCTCTCGTCGGAGGGTGTCACATGAAAACAGTTTACAGAGAGAAACGCTATTATTGCGGCGAGTATCTCGACGTATATATCTACCCGACCTATCGGCAAGGCCGGAGCAGAGGCAAGCGGAGCAAGCCGACCTCCGCCGCTCAAGCGAAACTCAATCAGCGGCATAGAGAGGAAAAGCTCGTCCGTCTCCTCCACGCGAACTTCACGCCGGACGACCTCGAAATCCATTTGACCTATCAGCAACAGCCGGAGAGCCCGGAGGAGGCGCAACGCCTTTTACGGAATTATATCCGCCGGGTGCAGAGAGCACGGAAAAAGCAAGGGCTCCCGCCGCTCAAGTACATAGCCGTTACGGAAAAGGGCTCCAAGAATGGGCGCTATCATCATCATGTTACGCTATCCGGCGGAATGGATAGAGACGAGCTCGAAAAGCTATGGGGGCTCGGGTACGCGAACTCCCGCCGTTTGCAGTTCACGGAGAGCGGCCTTGCCGGGCTCGGTCACTACATCGTCAAGAGCCCGCTCTATGCTCGAGCATGGAACGCCTCGAAAAACCTTATCGACCCGGAGCCGAAAACACGGGACGGGCGTATCTCCGGCAAGCGCGCCGAGGAGCTCGCCCGCGACACGACCAACAACGCCGAGTATGAAAGGCTCTATCCGGGCTATTTCCTCGCGGATGCTGGCGCATGGCACAACGACGTAAACGGAGGAAAGTATATCGTCGCCCGCTTTTATCGGCGGGACGGTGTATTTATAAAACCGAAACGGAGGAAACGAAAATGACAGTAAACGAATTTGCGAAAGAAGTCCACGAAAACGCGGTCGCGCATGGATGGTGGGAGACGGCTCGGAGCTTTCCCGAGGTCGCCGCGCTCATTCATTCGGAAGTGTCGGAGGCGCTCGAGGAGTGGCGCGACGGCAATCCGGCTATTTACGGGTGCTGTGGTATCCCGGGCGCGGTGTGCGAGTTCGAGGGCGCTTGCGACAAGGACGAGAAAACCGGCACTTGCAAGCCGGAGGGAGTCGCCGTCGAGCTTTGCGACGCGATTATCCGCATCCTCGATTACCTCGCCTATATGGGCGTGGACGTTGAGGCCGTGCTCATGGCAAAACATGAGTACAATAAGGGACGCGAATACCGCCACGGAGGGAAACGCGCCTAAACCACGATAACGCACGAGGAGGGCGAGCTAATGATTAACTATTTCGAGGCGGCGGAGAAAACTCTCCGCGCTCGCGGCTTGCTCGAGACGGCTTTAGGCAATCTCGAGCGGAAAAAGGAGCGCATTTTACGATACGGCGCGCCGTCGGAGTATCCGTCGGCGGATATGTCCAAGCCGTACACGGGCGCGAAATCTGTAAACGACGCGCTCGCGGACTGCCTCGAGCTCGCCGAGGTTATGCGGGAAATCCAAGTTACCCGGGATAAGGTCGAGGAAATCGACGACGTGCTCGCGCAGATGGACGAGGCCGACGCGCGTATCCTCCGGCTTTGGTACATCGAGCGCAAGAGCAAGGAAGAAATCGCCGAGGCCGTATGCTACGCCTCGCCTACGTCCATCTACGACCAGCGCAACAAAGCTCTTGTGCGCTTCGCTCTCCTCTACTTCGGCGCGGGGGCTATGCCGTCCATGTAAGGCGCTTTCTCGCTTATTCTCATGTATTGAAAAAAAGGTGTATGGAAACTTGCATTTTCCCCGTGCTATCATTGAGGCGTAAAGAGAGGTCGAGGGAAACCTCGCCGCCGTGCGCCCTACATGGTCGAGCCCTTGCGCTTATGCGTGAGGACGCTTGAGGCCGTGCGGGGCGTTCTCTTTACCCATTCGGAGGCGGAGAGCATGAGAGAGTTTGCAAAAGCGTTTTACGAGTCTCCGGCATGGAGACGCACACGAGCGTATATTCTCAAGCGCGACGCGGGGCTATGCGTCCATTGTGGCGAGCCCGGCGTTATCGTGCATCACAAGATAGAGCTCACGCCGAGGAACATCGACGACCCGGCAATCGCGCTCGGCGAGGATAACCTCGAGACAGTTTGCCGGACGTGTCACGCATTGATACACGAGGGAACGCCGCCGCTTGCCGACGGCCTCGCTTTCGATGCAGACGGAAATATTATCACAGCGCCACATACCCCCCGGGGTGCGCCGAAATAGATACCCGGTAAGTAACCGCGCCTCAATCCTCGGAAGAACCGACCCGGGCGCGCACATGAGGGGGGGTAAAACCGGGGCGGAGGGAGGTTTACTCATTATATGGCGACAAATAAAAAAAGCTACGACGAGCTCTCGGTTTCTGAAAAAATCGAGGCGAAAAAGAAGAAAATTAAACGGCTTTTCCGAGAAATGCCTCCCGAAAAGCGGCAGTTTGCCGAGGGGCTTATCAATCAATTCGCCGTGACCTCCGTCACGCTGGAACGCCTCGCCGACGAAATCAACAACGGCGACTTGATAGAGGATTTCGTACAGGGGGCGCAAAAGCTCCGCCGGGAGTCCCCGGCTCTCCGTGCCTACAACACGACGATAAAATCCTTTTCCGCTCTCACAAACCAACTCGTCGCGTTGCTCCCGGAGAAAGAAAAGAAATCGGCGGGTGACGAGCTTATGAGCTTTATCACAAAGCCCGCCGCCCGGTCGGGCAAGTAGTGAACTACGTCCGGGAATATTGGGAGCGGATTTCCTCCGGCGAAATCGTCACGAGCAAACGAGTAAAGGCCGTGTACGGTCGCCTCGTGGCGGAAATGGACGCGGCGGACGAGAGCTCGCCGTATTACTTCGACGAGGCCGTCGGCGAAAGGCCGATTACATTCGTCGAGCGATTTTGCAAGCAGTCTCAAGGGACGCTCGGCGAGTCTCTGACGCTCGAGCTTTTCCAAAAAGCATTTATACAACTCCTTTTCGGGTGGCTCGAGAGGGCGACGGGATACCGGCGCTTTCGAGAGACACTCTTTCTTGTAGGGCGAAAGAACGGCAAGAGTACGCTCCTCGCGGCTCTCGCGCTCTATATGCTCGTCGCAGACTACGAGGGCGCGGCGGAGATTTACTCCGTAGCGACCAAGAAAGACCAAGCGAAAAAGACGCTCACAGAGGCCGTAAACATGGTGAAGCAGAGCCCCGAGCTCTCCGCCATTCTCAAAAAGCGCCGCAACGACATTTACTTTCCGGCGACGGCCTCCAAGTTCGAGGCGTTGGCCTCGGACTCGAATACCCTCGACGGCCTCAACTCTCACGCCGTCATTATCGACGAGCTCCACGCTATCCGCGACCGCAATCTCTACGAGGTTATGAAGCAATCGACCTCGAGCCGCCGACAGCCGCTTGTGATTATGATTACCACGTCCGGCACGGTGCGCGAGTCTGTTTTTGATAACCTTTACGGCTACGCTTGCGAGGTCGCCGACGGGCAGACTCCCGACGAGCGTTTCCTCCCCGTGCTCTACGAGCTCGACAAGCGCGAGGAGTGGACAGACCCGACGGCATGGATAAAGGCAAATCCCGGCCTCGGGACGATAAAGCAATATACCACGCTCGCCGACTTCGTAGAGCGAGCAAAGAAAAATCCCGAGGACTTGCCCGGCGTTCTCTGCAAGGACTTTAACGTAAAGGCGACCGGCGCGGCATCGTGGCTCTCCTATGAGGACGCAGTAAACGAGGCCACATTCAAGCCCGAGGAGGTCTATAACACCTACGCTATCGGCGGGTGCGACCTCTCCGCGACGACCGACCTAACGTGCGCGACGCTGATTATCCGGCGCTCGTCCGACGATGAAATCGTGTACGTTTTTCAGCACTATTTCCTCCCTCAAAAGAAAATCGACCAGCTCGACGAGCATAACACGCAAGAAGCGCCCTATAAGATTTGGGCGGAGCGGGGGCTCGTAACGATATGCGAGGGTACTCGCGTCGATTATTCGGCGGTGACGGCGTGGTACTGCCAAATGCGGGACGAGCTCAAGATAGACGCTTTCAAAATCGGCTACGACCGCGCTCTCGCCGGTTATTGGGTGGACGAAATGAAAGCGAACGGCTTTGAAATGTGCGCCGTTGCACAGGGGCCTTTTACATGGTCGCAACCTATGAGGGAGCTCGGCGCGGCGCTCGCCGATAAGAAAGTCAATTACAACAAAAATCCCGTTTTGCTTTGGTGCTTGACGAACACAGGCGTTAAAAAAAGCGGCGTGAACAACATTCAGCCCGTCAAGATTTCCGAAAAGCGCCGTATCGACGGCATGGTATCCCTCCTCAATGCGTGGGTTATCTATGTGCGGGATTACGAGGACTATATGTATTTAGTGGGGTGAAAAAATGGCAAAGAGAGGGCTCTTTCAATCTATTTTCGGGGGCAAGAGCGAGAAAAATAAAGATTTCCACGCATACAAGCTCTTGAGCTCGTGGGAGTCTACTTTCGTACCGTATTCCGGGAATATGTGGGATATTAACACGGTACGCTCCGCCGTGGACGCTTTCGCCCGCCGAGCCTCGACCGCACAGCCGCGCCACGTCCGGCAGTCGGCAGAGACGACGGTCGCGGTAAACGACTATATCGACCGCATTTTGCAGTTCCGGCCTAATCCGTACATGACGGCGGCGGACTTCTATTACAAGCTCGCCGCGCAGTACAAGGTATATAACAACGCGATAGCGTACCCGGTTTTTGATGAAACAGGCCGTTTGACGGCGGTCTACCCTATCAACGCACAGTATTTCGAGCTCATCGAGTACATGGGTACGCTCTATTGCCGGTTTACCTTTGCGACGGGTGCAACGTACATTTGCGAATATTCCCGGATTATCCACGTCCGGCGGCATTTCCTCGAGCACGATATTTTCGGCGACGGAAACAAGCCGCTCGATACCGCACTCAAGACAGCGAATACGCTCAATCAGAGCATGAGCAAGTTTGCCGAGCTCGTCGCGGTTATCCGGGGTATTTTGAAAGTCTCGAACGCCGTCAAGACGGAGGACTTAAACCGCCGCAGAGACGACTTTATCCGGGACAACCTCCGTATGGAGAACAACGGAGCGGGCGTTATCGTCACGGACGCGAAATACGACTATACGCCTATCACAGACAAGACGACTCCTATCCCGGCGACACAACTCGCATACGTCAAAGAGGAGATTTACGACTATCTCGGCGTGTCGAAAGAAATCGTCGAGAATACCGCGACTCCGCAACAGGAACAGGCTTTTTATAGCGGCGAAATCGCCCCGTTTTTCCGCCGCCTCTCGCAAGCGTTCTCGAATGTGCTCTTTACCGAGCGGGAGTTCGGGTACGGAAACCGTATCGTCTTTTCCGCGAACTCCGTCCAGTTTGCGACGCTCCCGGAAAAGGTCACGGCGGCAAAGTTCTTGACGGAAATCGGCGCGGCGACGCTCGACCAAATCTTGACTATGTTCGATATGCCGACCATCGGCGGCGAGGAGGGCGCGCGCCGCGTCCAAACGCTGAACATGGTAAACGCAAAGCTCGCAGACAAATACCAGACCGGCGGAAATACGCCGCCGGACGACACTACGCCGCCCGGGGAACCAACCGGCGGGAAAGAGGAGGGTTAGGCTATGGCTATCAAACAGGGGCGCGAGTATCGCGCTTTGCAGGACTTTAGCCTCGTTCCGAGGGACGAGGGCTCGAAAGAATACCGGGTACGCGGTACGGCTATCGTATTCAATTCGCCTACGGTGCTATGGGAGTGCGACGGCGTGGAATACAAGGAAATTATCGACCGTCACGCTTTCGACGAGTGCGATATGTCCGACGTGATTTTCAACTACAACCACGGCGGAAAGGTCGTCGCTCGCCTCCGAAACAAAACGCTCGCGCTCAACATCGACGAGCGCGGCGTAAACATCGACGCAGACCTCGGCGGAACAACTGCCGGGCGCGAGCTTTACGAGGAAATCGACGGCGGGTACGTCGATAAAATGTCCTTTTCTTTCACGGTGCGCGAGGCATCCTATGACTCCGTTACCCATACCCGCACTATCACAAAGGTCAAAAAGCTATACGACGTGTCGGCGGTGGACATTCCCGCCTATAATGACACGTCTATTTCGGCTCGGAGCTTTTTCGAGGAGGAGCACTCGAGGGAGCTTGCGGCTTTGGAGCAAGCCCGGAGGCGGAAGAAACTCGTAGCTTTGACATACTAACCGACCACACAACAACTATCATTTTTTGGAGGTAAATTATGAACATCGAAAAGAGACGCGCAGAAATCGCCGCCCGCAAAGCTGAAATCCGTAAGCTCATTGAGGGCGACAGCGAGAACAAACTCAACATGGACGACCTCGAGAAAGAGCTCCGCGAGCTCAACGAGGAGGACGAGAAGCTCGAAAAGAGACAGGCTATCGAGCGTATGCTCAACGGCGGCGCGGCTCCGGCCTCTCCCGCTGGCCTCTCTAATCCCGTCGCTCGCTCCGCAAATCAGCCCGCGCCGGAGAGCGCCGAAAAGCTCTATCGCTCCGCATGGCTCAAGACCTTGCAGGGTAAGCCGCTGACCGACGACGAAAAGCGCGCATACTCCACGGCGGCAAACTCCGGCCTCCCCATTATCCCGGAGACGACCGCAAATCAGATTATCAAGAAAATGTACGAGGTCGCGCCGATTTTGCAGAGATGCAAGATTTTCCACGTCCCCGGCAATTTCAAGTTCGCTATCGAGGGTACGAACGACGAGGCCGCGCTCCACACCGAAAACGCCGCCATTACCGCCGCGAGCGACTCCCTCGGCTCCGTCTCTCTGACCGGCTACGAAATCGTGAAGCTCGTCAAAGCCTCCCGCGCTTGCTCCGAGATGGCGCTTTCCGCGTTCGAGAGCTATATCGTCGAGGTTATCGCCGAGGCCGTCGCCCGCCGCATTGAAAAGTACATTTTCACCGGCACGGGTACAAATCAGCCCGGCGGCGTTAAGACTGCCGGTAAGGGCGCGAGCGGCGCGTACGCCGACGGCACCGACCAGATTACCGTAGGTAAGACGGCCTCTCTCACCGAGGAGAACGTTATCGCGCTCTACGGCTTGCTCGGCGACGGTTACGAGCGTAACGCCGTTTGGTGCATGAACAAGGCGACGTTCTTCTCCGACTTCTTCCCGCTGATGAACAAGAGCAAGAACAACGTTATCGAGTTCGCAAACGGCAAGTATTACATCATGGGCGCGGAGGTCTACTTTACCGGCTCTCTCGCCGCACATGAGGCGTATCTCGGCGACTTCTCCTATATCATCGGCAACTATTCGCAGGATATTACCGTCGTCCGCTCCGAGCACTCCGGCCTTGCTACGAACAGCATCGACTATCTCGGCGCTTGCGTGTTCGACTCCAAGCCGGTCGCGGGCTTCGGTGCGTTCGTGCATCTCGCAAAGGCGGCGGCTTAATAGGAGGGCTCGAGTATGGCAGTCGGTGACGAATATCTCGCCTCCGTCCGCCATAGCGTGAGACTTTCCTCCACCGTCCACGACGGGGAATTGACCGACCTCATTAACGCCGCTCGAGCCGACCTTGTGCTCGGCGGCGTTCTTGAGGCAAAAGCGAACGACGAAACCGACCCGCTTATCAAAAAGGCGGTGACGACCTACGTCAAGGCGGAGTTTGGGCTCGACAACGAGGACGCGGACAGGCTCCGCGCCTCGTATAAAGAGCAGAGAAACAGCCTCTCGCTATCGGACTCCTATATCGCGGCGGAGGGGGGATAGCTCATGTACTGGCGCGACGTTGTAACGCTCAAAGCCGTTACGGAGGGGCGCGACGCGGACGGTTTTCCGAAAGAGGCAATCACGGAGACGACCGTTTTCGCCGACGTGTCCTCTACCAAGCGGAGCGAGTTCTACGCCGCCCGACAAGCGGGTATCTCGCTCGCGCTGACGGTAAAGCTCCGCGCCGCTGACTATGACGGTCAAGAGCGGCTCTCCTATGAGGGCAAAGAGTACAAGGTCGAGCGCGCATACACGGAGGCGCGGGAATACTACGAGCTTAATTGCTCCGAGTTTAGGGAGGCGAGCGAATGAACGTAAACGCTCTTTTAGTGGGTACGCTCGATAGCCTCCTCCCTACCGCTGACGGCGTGTATAAAGGCGCGGCGACCGAGTATATCGTTTTCAACTATACCGAACTCCCGGCGGACTTCGCAGACGACGACGCGGCACATTACCGCTATCTCGTGCAAGTCCACCTATACGCGCCGCTCGAGAAGAATACCCGCACATACCGGCGGGAAATCTCTCGGCGGCTCGTGGCGGCGGGCTTTACCCGCCCGACGGTGACTCCGGCCTCCGATAAAAACGGACAGCATTACGCCTTTGAGTGCGAAATCGCGGGAGGCGTTGACGATGGCTAATCTATCCACGAGCGGGCTCGAGGAGCTCGTCGGCGGCTTCGACGCTATCGCAGAACTCCCGGACGAGGTAGTCCTCGAAATGCTCGTCGCGGAGGCGGAAGTTATCGCCCCGGCGCAGGAGGCCGAGGCGCGCGCTATGCTCTCCGGCGAGTACAGCACCGGCGAGACGGCGCAAAGCATTTCCTACGATAAAAAGCTCAAGAAAACAGCGGACGGGCGAGCAATCTACGTTTACCCGAAAGGCACTCGGCGACACGGCAACAAGCGCCGCGCCGCCGAGGTCGCTTTCGTGGACGAGTTCGGAAAACACGGACAGCCCGCCCGCCCATTCATCCAAACAGCAAACGAGAAAGCGGCAGACCGGGCAATCGACGCGGCGGCTCGAGTGTACGACGACTTTCTCAAATCGAAAAACTTTTAGGAGGTTTTATTATGGCACAGTTTGGCGCAAAGCGTCCTATCTTCGCCCCGACGAAAACCACGCCGGACGGCGCGCTCCCTACCTACGATTACGAGAAAGTCGTAACCGTGGGTAAGCTCGTCAAGGCTGACCTCACCGTTACAAACGCATCCGGCGAGCTCTACGCCGACGACGCGCTCGCCGAAAAGGTCGATATGTTCGCCTCCGGCTCTCTTGCGCTGGAAACGGACGACAAGACGGACGAGGTACACGCCGCTATTCACGGCGCGACCAAGGATACGCAGTCGAGCGAGGTCACGGACTCCGACGGAGACGTAGCTCCTCGTGGTGGCCTTTGCTATTACAAGGTCATTATTCGCGGCGGAGTCCGCTATTTCAAGGGCGTGTTTCATCCGCTTGTCAAGGCCATTCTCGGCAACGACAGCGCGGCGACAAAGGGCTCCTCTATCACGTTCGGCACGAGCGCGACGACCTTTACCGTGTTCCGTTGCAACTCTGGCGCATGGCGCATCACGAAAGAGTTCACGACGGAAAGCGAGTGTATCGCGTGGTGCGATACCAAGCTCGGCAAAGTGGGAGGCTAATATCAGCACGGACGGGAGGCGAGCGAGAACGGCTCGCCTCCCGCTTTGGTAATTGGAGGGTAAAGGCATGAAAACGGCAAAAGTGACGCTCGCGGACGCGACGTATTACCTCGCATTTGACGGCGAGGCTATGTTTACACTCCGGGACGATTTCGGCGGGACACAACTCGCACTCGAGGCAATAGAGCAGGATACCCGCGAGAGCTTCGCGGCGACGTGTGCTATCGCGGCGGTACTGGCAGAGCGCGGCGAGCTCCTCCGTCGGCGGCTCGGATACGACCCGGGCGCTATCCCGGAAAAGGACGATTTTCTCCTCATGGTGAGGCCGTTTGAAATCGTGACGCTCAAGCGCGCAATTATGACGGCTATCGAGCTCGGCTATGGTCGAGAGGTAACGAGCCCGGCGGACGACGAAATCGACGAGGGGCTCGCGGAACTTAATCAAAAAAAAACAAGATAAGGCGGGCGGAATACTACCGTATCGCCGTTCTTTGCGGAGTCTCCCCGGCGGAGGCTCTTTTTATGGCTCCCGGAGAGGTTTTCGACCTTTGGGAGCTATACCTATCCGCACACGGTAAGAACAGAGGCGAGGAGGGCGTGTAATGGCAAACCGTGAGATAAAAACGAAAGTCGCTATCGACGGCGAAAAAGAATACAAGGAGTCTCTCAAAAACATAAACTCCGCCCTCGGAACGCTTAAATCGGAATTAAAGCTCGTAGAGAGTCAATACGCGGGACAGGCGAACAGCTACGCGGCTTTGAGCGCGAAAGGCGACGTGCTCTCCCGTATGTACGACCAGCAGAAAGAAAAGGTCAAGGCGGCGGCGGAACAGCTCGAGAAAGCAAAAAAAGCTCAATCGGACTACGCCGAAAAAGTCTCCTCCGCGCAATCCGAGATTTCGCGTTGCGAGGCCGCTCTCGCCGCGCTCGGCGACGAGACAGGCGACACGACCGAGGAGCAAGCCAAGCTCACGGCGGAACTCGAAAAGGCAAAGGGCGAGCTCTCCGCCGCTGAAAAAGGATACGAGTCTACGACTCGCTCCGTCAATTCCTATCAAACACAGGTAAATAACGCCGAGACGGAGCTTAACAAGCTCGGCTCGGAACTCGATAAAAACGCCTCCTATATGGACGAGGCCGCGAAATCCTCCGACGGGTGCGCAGAGTCTATCGACGAATACGGGAAAGAGGTCAAAAAGGCCGGAGAGGACTCCGAGGAGGCCGGGAAGAAGTTCGACAAGGTAAAGACCGCCGCGACCGCACTCGGAACAGCGGCGGCGGCGGCAACGGCGGCACTCGCGGCGGCGGCAATAAAGCTCGGGAAAGAGGTTATCAGCGCATACGCTGATTATGAGCAGTTAGTCGGCGGCGTTGAGACGCTCTTTAAGGATAGCTCCGGTAAGGTAATGGAGTATGCGAACGACGCATACAAGACCGCCGGGCTCTCTGCAAACGAGTATATGGAAACCGTGACCGGGTTTTCCGCGAGCCTTATCTCCTCACTCGGCGGGGACACGGAGAAAGCCGCGAAATATGCGGACATGGCAATTACGGATATGTCCGACAACGCCAACAAAATGGGCTCGGACATGGCCTCTATTCAAAATGCGTACTCCGGCTTTGCAAAGCAAAACTATACCATGCTCGATAACCTCAAGCTCGGGTATGGCGGCACGAAAGAGGAAATGCAAAGGCTCCTCGAGGACGCGGAGAAGCTCTCCGGCGTAAAGTACGATATTTCGAGTTATTCGGATATTGTAGACGCAATTCACGTCGTACAAACGGAAATGGGTATCACGGGGACGACCGCAAAAGAGGCGGAGGCGACTATCTCCGGCTCTATCGGGATGCTGAAATCCTCGTTTCAAAACCTCATTACCGGCCTCGGCGACGCAGACGCAGACATAGACAAGCTATGCGATAACGTCGTAAATTCCTTTAATTCCGTCGTCAAGAACATTACGCCGGTCGTTAGAAATCTCGCAAAAACCGTCCCGAACGCATTAGAGGGCATCCTCGACGCTATCGCGCCTCTCCTGCCGGAACTCCTCGAAATGGGAGTCGGGCTCTTTGAGGCGCTCTTGAGCGGGTTTACATCGGTGCTCCCGGAGCTTATGAACACGGCGGCCTCGCTCGTGACAACGCTCGTACAAGGCATTATCGAGGCTTTGCCGCTCGTCGTAGAGGCGGCGGCACAGTTCATTACAACGCTCGTGCAGGGTATCGCGGAGGCACTACCGACGCTCATTCCGGCGGCGGTGGAGACGGTGACGACCATTGTATCGACGCTTATCGAGAATATACCCTTGCTTATCGACGCGGCGCTCCAACTCATGCAGGGGCTCGCGGAGGGCGTTCTCGAGGCTATCCCGGTACTCCTCGAGGCTTTGCCGGAGCTTATCGAGAGCCTCGTAACGACGCTCCTCGACGCTATCCCGCAAATCATCGAGACGGGAGTCGAACTTTTAACCGCCCTTGTGGAAAACCTCCCGGAAATCATTACGACGATATGCGAGGTTTTGCCGCAAATCATCGAGAGCACTATCTCGACGCTCCTCGACCATTTGCCGGAAATCGTAGAGGCGGGCGTAAAGCTCTTGACGGCGCTTATTACCAACCTCCCGCAAATCATTTTGACGATAGTACAGGCGCTCCCGCAAATTATCACGGCGGTAATTAACGCCCTCGTGAACAATATCCCGAAAATCATCGAGACGGGCGTAAAGCTCTTAACTGCCCTCATTACCAACCTCCCGCAGATTATCGCCGAAATCGTCCGCGCTATGCCGCAGATTATTACCGGCATCGTGAGCGCGCTCGGCGAGGGCGTGTCGCAGGTCGCGGAGGTCGGCGCAAACCTCGTCCGGGGCTTGTGGCAAGGTATCCAGTCGCTCGCCGGGTGGCTATGGGATAAAGTGTCCGGGTGGATTTCCTCCATTTGGGACGGCATTACGGACTTTTTCGGCATCCACTCCCCGAGCACAAAAATGGCGTGGGTGTCCGAAATGAACGTCGAGGGCGCAGTCGTCGGCATTGAGAAGAACAAGAGCAAGGCCGTAAAAGCCTATGGAGCTATGGGCGAGGAAATGCTCGCCGAGGTAGACTCCGGGCTCGCGGCGGTAAACGACAAGCTCAAAAGCTCTATCGGGGAAATCGAAACGGGCTTTTCCGCAAAGGCGACCGTCGAGGCCGTCTCCGCATCCGTCCCGGCGGACTTGACCGGGCGCGGCGGCGGTGCGACGACCTCCGGCGGCGGAGATACAAACGTCGTAAATCATTTTCATATCGCGGAGCTCGTCGTCCGTGAGGAGGCGGACGTAAAGAAGATTTCCCGCGAGCTCTACAATATGCAGAAATCGAAATCGCGGAGCAAGGGGGTATCTATGGCGTGAGCATGGGTTTTATTTTCGACAACAAGCATAGCGGGGATATGGGAGTCGTGTTCAAATCCACAGACCGAACACTCCTCCCCGCGAAACGGGTAACGCAATACACGATACCCGGCAAGAGCGGCACATACGACATAGAGGACGGTTACGAAAACCGCGAAATCGTATGCACGGTCGCTTTCGTCGGCGAGGGCTACCATTACGCGGGCGTGAGAACGCGAGCGCGCGCCGTGGCGGAATGGCTCTCCGGCGAGGGCTTGCTCGTATTTGACGACGAGCCCGAAAAGGCGTACTCCGCAAAGGTCGTCGGCGGTATCTCTATCGAGCAAATCGCCGTTACGGGGACGTGCGAGGTACGTTTCTTGTGTAAGCCGTTCGCCGAGTCCTTGCGCTACAATCAGCAGGACGTGAAATCCGTCTCTCTGCCTCACACGGAGGCGGTCAACGTCCGAGGGACGCAGGAAACGGACGGCTTAATCTATATCACGGCGCGCGGTAATATCCAAACGCTGACGATAACACGGCTCAAGGTAAATTAAAAAATTAGGAGGTTTCTACTATGAGCGCATTATCTAACGTCCACGCATCCACTCTCTTGAATACGTCCTTGCGGAGCGGGACGTACTACCTCGCTCTTTTCCTCACCGACCCGACGGCGAGCGGAACGGGTACGGAGGTATCCGGCGGCGGATACGCGAGAAAGATTATCAACTTTAGCGCGCCGTCCCTCGTGTCCGGCAAAGAACAGGTTTCCAACTCCGCGCCCGTTGACTTCGGTACTCTGACGGCAGACCTCGGCACGGTGGCCTATTGGGGCATCTATGACGCGCTGACGGCGGGCAATTTGCTTTGGTACGGCTCCTTTACCCGGAGCAAGAACGTACTCAACGGCGACGCTATCACGGTATCGGCGGGGGCTATCGTTTGCACTTTGGCATAACGAGGAGGCGAGCAAATGTATAACCGCACTCCGTACAATAAGACGACGTACAACCGAACAACGTCCATTGTGTTCGAGTGGCTCGCTACGGCGAACGCGGAGACGGATACCTCGGCGACGCTGAAAATCATTCGATACCTCGACGGCTCGGCGGCGGCGGTCGCTACCGCGTCCGGCGTGTTCGTCCGCGTCCTCCTCCCCTCCACGCTTGCGGAGGCGGAGGCCGGGAGCGTCGGCGACTATATCCGCACTCTCTTTTTCTCCGCACTTGCGGAGGCCGTAGCAACGGCGAGCGGTACGGGCGTTTCGACATACGGCTCCGTCACTATGGTAATTGAGAGCGTGAACATGGTCGCCGGAGACGAGCTTATTATCGACACGGAGCACATGACCGTAACGCTCAACGGCGCGAACATCATCGACCGCGTGAGCGACGATAGCGCATTTTTCAAGCTACAACCGGGCGAGAACGATATTATCGTCGAGGGCGGCACGACCGCAGATGTTAAAATCTTGTGGAAAGATAGGTGGTTATAATGGCAAAGCCGCAGATTTTCAACCGCGATATGAAGCGGCTCGCCTACCTCGACAACGCGCTCGCCGTCGGCTACGGCCTCGAGACTAATTCCCTATGGACGGCGACCTTTACGCTCCCGGCGGACGACCCGAAAAACGCCTATTGTACGCCGCTGAACTTCGTCGAGATTTTCGACGGAGACGAGCGTATCGACCTTTTCCGCATCATCGGGGAGGATATGGAGCGGAGCAACGGCGCGACTCGCTATTATGATTGCGAGCACGTCCTCGCTACGCTCCTCTCCGACGTTCTCTTTCAGTATCATCAATGCGGCGGCTCCGGCGTAAAGACCGCCGACGTTCTCAATTACATTCTCGCCCGGCAGACCCGGCAAAACTGGAAACTCGGGGCTTGCGATTTCAAACGCTATTTTGAATATAATTGGGAAAACTCGACGCTCCTCGCGGCGCTCTTTGCCGTGCCGGAGTGCTTCGATAGTGAATACCTTTGGTCGTGGGATACGACCGTCTACCCGTGGACGCTCTCGCTCACCGTGCCGACGGAGGCGCTCAAAAGCGAAATCCGATACGCAAAGAATATGACGAACATCAAAAAGACGACGGACGCGACCAGTATCGCAAACCGCGTCTATGCGCTCGGATACGGCGAGGGTGTAAACCAACTGACGATAGAGTCGGCGAACGGCGGCGTTCCATACGTCGAGGACGCTTTAAGCATCGAGCGATACGGCTTGTGTTCGACTATCCTCGTAGACTCGCGGTATCAAGTGGCGGAAAACCTCAAGGCATACGCCGAGCAGATACTCGCCGGGCTCAAGGAGCCGTATGTGAGCTATGAAATCGGCGCTATCGACCTCCACCGGCTGACCGGCGACAAGTTCTCAAAGTTCCGCCCGGGCGAAATCGTCCGCGTCGTGGACGAGGCCGACGGAATTAACCTCCGTACCCGCATCGTCCGCGTTGAGAAAGCGGATGCAGAGGGCGACCCGGGAAACGTCACGGTAACGATTGCCAACAAGACGCAGGATATAGCGGGCAGTATTTCCGACTTGCAGAGCCGCGCCCTCATTTCCGAGACATACGCACAGGGCGCGACCAACCAACAAATCTATAATTTCTCGGATAACGCCGACGCAACGCATCCGGCGAAACTGCAACTCTATATCTCCGACTCGGTGGTACGCATTAACAAAATGCTCCTCAATATCGAGTTCGAGGCGTTCCGGGCGTATGAGAAAGCTATCGGCGGCGGCGGTGGACAAACGACCTCCTCCGGCGGCGGACAGACGACGAGCTCCGGCGGCGGACAGACAACAAGCTCCGGCGGCGGCTCTACGACCTCCTCCGGCGGCGGGCAGACCTCCGGCGGAACGGCGCTCGAGTCCTCGAACGTGCTCCCGAGCGAGACGAACGGACAGGCCGTGCATAACCACGGTATTTCTCAACACGCCCGCCTTGCAACGACAAGCGACGGGAAAACCGTTGACGGATACGAGACGTTCATTTGGTCGGGCGCGCATACGCATCCGGCGCACACGCACAGGATTTCCGCACATACACACGAGGTCTACGACCACACGCACACGGTAAGGGCGCATACGCATACGGTGAAAGACCATACCCACACCGTAAAAGACCATACCCACGCTATCGAGTTCGGCATCTACGAGGGACAACGAGCCTCGAAAGCGACTATCAAGGTAGACGGCAAAGAGATACCCGCGCCGTCCTCGTATAGCAATATCGACATTGTGAAGTATCTCGCCACGGACTCGAGCGGGAAGATACGCCGTAACTCGTGGCACTCGATAGAGATACTCCCCGATAACATGAGTCGTATCGTGGGCGCGGTATTCGCTCAAACATTCTGTAATTCTCGCGGCGGCGGGGACTACTAAAAGGAGGAAAGAATATGTCCGAATTAGTGACAATGTACCCGGCGCAAGCCAACTCCCCGGAGACTTCGCTCTCCGGCGCGCTGACGGCGGCGGGTACGACTGTAAACGTCGTTGACGGCTCCGTACTGCCGGAGGCTCCGAACTTGCTCACGATTGGAGCGGACGGCTCCACGGCGGAAACGGTGCTTATGACCGCAAAGAACGGGAACGTGCTCACCGTCACGCGAGCGCAGAACGGCACGACCGCCCGGGCATGGTCGGCGGGCGACGTTATCGCCCGATATTTCACGGCGGCAGACCAAACCGCCATGCAGGAAAATATTAAGAAGCTCAACGAGGGCAAGGCCGAGAAAGCCGCCTCACCGACGGCGGGACACTTCGCCGGGCTCGATGCAAACGGCAATCCGACCGACTCCGGCAAAAAGCCGGGCGACTTCGCCGCCGCGAGCCATACCCACACAGGCAAGGCGGACAAGGTGAGCTCCGCCACGGCGGGACACTTCGCCGGGCTCGACTCCTCCGGCAATCTGACCGACAGCGGCAAAAAGCCGGGCGACTTTGCCAACGCCTCCCACGCTCACGCGGGATACGCCGAGGTAAAGATTTTCTCCGGCGTGTCCGTCGCCGCCTCTGCATGGGTGAGCGACAGCACATACGCGGCGTATCCCTATGCCGCCTCTATCGCCTGCCCCGGCGTGACGGCGAGCCACGTCCCCGAGGTCGTGTTCGGTGCGACAGAGGCCGCGAGCGGAAACTTTGCGCCGGTCGCTCTCTCCGGGAGCGGGACGGTCAAAATCTACGCCGCGACAAAGCCGACGGCGGCTATCACGGTGCAGAGCATTACTTGTATTAAGGCGGTGAGTTAAAAATGATTGGTAGAACAAACGCAGTCAGCAAGCCCGGAGTCGAGCTCTCCCTCGTGGTATCCGTTACGAGCGGAGCGGCGGTCACGGCGACAAAGGGCTCGAAAACGGTAAACGGCACGGCGGCGGGCGGCTCGTGCGTCCTCTCCTTGCCGGAGGCCGGTACATGGAGTGTAAAGGCCACACTCGACGGGCAAACGTCCGACACGAAAAACGTCTCCGTCGTCGATAGCTACGCGGTGGCGCTGACGTTCTTTTCCGCGACGATTACCGTCAACGTAGACTCCGGCGCATCCGTCACGCTGAAAAAGGGCGGGACGACAATCGCCACAAAGACGAGCAACGGAACGGCGGTTTTCACCGTCACGGAGACGGGGGCGTACACGGTCACGGCGACAAAGAACGGGCAGACGACGAGCGGCTCCGTCAATGTCGTTTCCGGCACGACCTCCTACTCGCTGACGCTCTCTTTCGTGAGCTCTACGCTCAACAATAACGAGTGGAGCGTTATCAAGTCCGTTTCCGACGCGGGGCAGGGCGCGAACTATTGGAGCATCGGCGACCGAAAGGCGGTCACGCTTAACGGCACGGTCGGAAAGCTCTCGCTCTCGAATGTCACGACCTACGCTTTCATTATCGGCTTTAACCATAACGCGAGCGTCGAGGGCGCAAACCGCATCCATTTTCAGCTTGCCAAGACCGCGCTCTCCGGCGGTACGGACGTGTGTTTCTGCGATAATCAATATGGCCCGGATAGCGGATGGTCGTCCCCGGGTGCGGGCTATTTCGTTATGAACGCGAGTAACACGAACTCCGGCGGATGGAAAAGCTCGCAAATGCGTACAAACATTTGCGGGACGAGCCTCTCGAGCTATTCCGGGACGATTATCGCAGTCATTCCGGCGGCGCTCCGTGCCGTCCTAAAGTCCGTTACCAAGTACACGGACAACACCGGCGGCGGAAGTACGGCGGCGAGCAACGTCACGGCGACGACGGATTACTTTTTCCTCCTCTCGGAGTACGAGGTTTTCGGGAGCATTTCGAGAGCGAACTCGAACGAGGCGAGCAAGCAAGCACAGTACGCCTATTATTCCGCCGGGAATAGCAAAATCAAGTACAAGCACAACGGCACGAGTACCGCCGCTCGTTGGTGGCTCCGTTCTCCGCGTGCGAGCTACTCCACCTATTTCGTGGATGTGTACGCCGA
>ERZ779855.1049-NODE-1049-length-20165-cov-6.603729_pt1 | contig 20165 bp, 20 predicted proteins | sample MGYA00511370_ERZ779855 | MGnify/ENA primary metagenome ERZ779855 (study PRJEB29588, sample SAMEA1967319) | human gut metagenome | biome: human gut; feature: human-associated habitat; material: faeces | place: Denmark | collected 2008/2010 ...
TGTTTCTTTTCAGTAATTTCATCCTTTTCTGCTGCAAGAGCCCTTACTGGAAACAGCAAAGAAAACCCTATCAGCAGCATTACTAATCTAATTGTTATCTTCTCTATTTTCTCCATTTTTCTCCATATATCTCTTTACTGGCCATGCCAGATAACTTACTCCGCACCAGATTACTGCGCCCCAAACCGCATAGGCAGCTTTCTTATTCACCATCAGAAATACCATTCCCACGACCAGTTCGGTCACAACTATGATTTGCGCTTTTTTCCAATGACTTTCTTTTCATTACGCATATAGTTTATACCTGAGTAATTCTGAAATCTCTTATACGTTGAATTTTCGACATAATTTGTCACTTTTTCCGGAAACGCACTATAGTATGTACCTTTAAAATTGGTATAACTTGTCATCTCTATAGCACAAAACTCTTTTACTTTCATTCTCATCTTGATTAGATATATAAGCACATTATGTTTCTATTAACGCCGTCCTGTATTTGATTTACATTATACAGTTGTGAGTAAACTCCTAATAATTATGTAAAATAGTTATTAGAAAGGATATCACAATTATGACTGAGAACCGTATCCGTGAGCTCCGCAGGAGACACAACATGTCACAGGAAGCCCTTGGGACTATAATCAACACCACCCAGCAGGCGGTAAGCAAGATGGAAAAAGACACATGTGCCATCTCCACAGACCTGCTTATCAGCATGGCAAGGTATTTTAATGTTACCACTGACTATATCCTCGGGCTGTCCGATATAAAACGGGATTTGAGCGGGCAAATCCGCATGAATCAGGAGATGGATCAGTGCTATGACATTGTACTCCGCTACAACAACCTGACGGACACGAACAAAAAGACACTCCAGTGTCTTCTCAAACGTTTGGAACAGGCACAGTTGGAAGAAGAGGAAGCAGATATAGCAGAAGAGGTACTTAAAAATGCTGAAGATAGCCATATGTGATGATGACCTTGGCTTTACGGGAAGTCTTGAGAACTTGGTGTTAGAAGAAAGCCAGAGTATGGGAGTCCGGGTTAATACGGATGTATTTTCTGATGGAAAGACACTTTTGAAGAGCATACAGTCCGGGGAACGATACGGACTTATTTTTATAGATATTGAAATGGAACAGATTGACGGCATCTCCGCTGCTCGAAAAATCCGGGAAACAGACCATTCTGTGTTGTTCATATATATTTCAGGATATGATAAATATTTAAAGGAACTGTTTGAGGTAGAGCCTTTCCGTTTTCTCTCTAAACCGCTGGATAAAGAGAAATTTCGCCGGTATTTTAAAGAAGCCTGTCACCGGATAGGTGAAACGGAGGTCTTTTACCAGTTTAAGTTCAATAAGAAAATTCAGAAAGTACCTTTAAAAGATATTGTGTACTTTGAAAGCCGCAACCGAGTAGTGCATATTTTCTTGCAGGATAGAAGCACTGCATATTTTTATGGAAAACTGAATAACGTAGAGAAGGAACTCGCAAATAGTCGGAAATATTTCCTCCGTATCCACCAGTCCTTCCTTGTGAATTACGATTATATAACAAAAATGAATTTTTTTAACATAACAATCAGTATGAACGGGAAAGAGATGGAACTGAAAATCAGTGAGGACCGACAGAAGGAAGTGCGCCGACAGCTCTGCACAATGGCAGCGGGAAAGGCGGTTATTGAATGAGGGGATATCTTTCCGTTATATCGGGCTTTCTGCTTCCGGCACTGCAGCTTCTGATTATACAGAGATACATAACGACCCTTTTCGGTCCAGGAAACAGAAAGCCTGCAGGCATAATCAGCTGGTTTTTATACTATGCTTTCCTTGTGGCAACAGGGTTTGAACTCCTGTTCCCTCCGCAGTTTCTTCTGGTCTGGAATATCTTTATGGTATTTATGATCAGTACCGTTACCAGAAAAGAGAGCCTGAAAAGACGCTGTATCAGCACCCTTCTTATCTGTACGGCATGGATGCTGGTAGAGGTCATTGTGCTGCTGGTCTTAGAGGCAATTGGAACAGATGAAAGCGTCATTAATGATGCCGGAAGCTTCGCATCCAAGATGTGTATGCTTCTGCTTTCAGTACTGCTTGGCCGTTACGCAAAGAAAAAACAGTATGCGGAAATCCCGCTGCGTTATTTCATCATAATTCTTTTGGTACCGGCGAGCAGCATTTATATGATGCACCATATCCTTCACATGGCAGCATTTCATACGGAATATTCTTTTTTCTCGGTGGCTGCGGGCATACTTCTCCTGCTTGTCAATTACGTGATTTTTACGGTGTATGACCGGATGGGACAGGCAGCGGAGCTTCAGTCCCGGAACCGGCTGTATGAACAGCAGTTAGATTTATGCAGCCATCAGGCAGAGGAACGGGAGGGTTATTATCTGGAACTGCGGCGGATGCGGCATGATATGAAGAACCACTTATCGGGGATTCTTGGCATGGTAAATGCCGGACAGACAAAAGAAGCCAGTGATTACATACAGAAGATGCTGGATGATGGTATCGGAACCGGCGCAGACGAAATCTCCCACACCGGAAACATCGTGGTGGATTCCCTTGTGAACCATAAGTATGCCCTTGCCCAGAAGGACGGCATCCAGTTTGAGGCAAGGGTATTTATTCCGTCCGTACTGCCGTTCCAGAGCGGACACCTTGCCATTATCTTCGGAAATCTGCTGGAAAATGCACTGGAGGCCTGTAGGAAGCTGCCGCAGGAACAGAGATATATCATGCTGGAAGCTACTTATATAAAAGAAATGCTCCAGATTTGTATAAAAAATGGTAGTCCAGAGAAATTAAAAAAAGACAGCAGCGGACGATACCTTACCACAAAGAAGGATACCGGCTGTCACGGAATTGGTCTTGCCTCGGTAGAACAGGCACTGGCTGATTATGATGGGGAACTGTTTACCCAGCATGAAAAAGGAGAATTTCAGGTTTCTGCGGTGTTGTATAGTAATTCCATAGAGGAAAAATGACCTGCATTTTCCTATTTTCTACAACTACCCGTTTTTCCTCTTTCTTTGTTTTATACTATAAGATTATTAAAGGAGACCTCTGTTATGGAACATTTATCTATTGTATTAACGAACTATATCTTTAAAAAGGGAATTATTGATAAAAAAAATTACGAAATATACCAATATGGCTTTCAATGCTTTTTAGAAGTTTCTGCCAGCACAATTTGCAGTATTGTGATTGCCTTGTTGCTGCATATGTTTTCCGAATGCCTGTTTTTCTTCCTATTGTTTATTCCAATGCGTTCATTCAGCGGCGGCTTGCATTTAAAAACCTATTTTTCCTGTTTTATCGGCTCCTGCTTGATACTAACTACTACCCTGCTTATTGTGAAATACCTTACTATCCCGATTCCTATTTCCTTTATGCTGTACGTGTTTTGTGCCATTATAGTTTTAATCATAGGACCTGTAGATCATCCAAACAGGGAAGTTGACTCACAGGAAAACCGTATTTTTATCCGAAGAACACATTTCACCTTATTATTCAGTTTTCTGCTTGCAGTTATTTTCGCCATAACCAGAAATACAAGATATTTGTTTCTTCAGGCAATTGTATTTGCTTTTATATGTATAACCTCTTTTATCGGACACATTGCTTATAAACAGTCTTAATTTTCCACCTGTAAAGCAATATGGATTTTATTCTGAAGGATTTGTATACTTTGTCTGTATTCTTCCTGAAGCAAGTCTGGGATTTTATTGTCAAGATTACAAATATTTTCGAAATCTTGACAGCCTAACAGCTTTCTATTCTTATAAAACCATTGCCAGCGCCAATTACGCAGCAAACTGTCCGCCATTTCTTCCGGAGAATGAAAAACCTCATCAATTTTCATTGAGTTGTTCTGTGTACTATCTCTTTCATACAATCCGAGTACAGATACATAGCCCACTTGGTACATATAGGCAATATGATAATCCCTTGATTGCTTAAGTGTCTCTGAAAAAACAGCTATCAACTCCTCGTATTTGTCCATCTAATAATCTCTCCTCAATATCACACCATTGCATAAAGGTTATAATGGTTATTATTTACTTCTCATATTAAAACTTATCATAACACTTATTTCTTTTATTAACTATTACTACATCAAATAATACCAAATTCCATTTTCTCTGTCTTAATCCTTAAATTGAAAAGTTCCCTGCACAGGCCACGGTGAACCATACCATAGTCCACCTGACCGGCGCAGTAATCCCTTTGTGCCTATTTTATGATTTCATAGAGCAGGCTGCTCTTTCCTCCGTTCTCACGCCATCTCTGCTTTTTTTGTATAAATCCTGCACACTCCAAATCATGGATTGCACGCTTGACCGTACTTACAGACAGGTGCAGCTCTCTGGCAATGGTACCGATTGCCGGATAGCATGTCCTCTCCCTGTCCGCACGAGTCTCCAGATACAGATAGACCGCCACAGCCCTGTGTGGCAGCTCTGTTTCATAGATTTCTTTCCTAGTCACCCTGCCTCCTAATCTTCCGTCCGTAAGGTCTGCCGCATCTTTTTCATGGTGTCCGTCAGCGGTGTCTGCTGCATGCCTCCTGTCCTTGCCATTTCCACAGGTGTATCCTCCGGTTCTTCCATACAGCACATATATCTCCGTATGATCTCCTCTTCAATTTCCTGCTTGTCTGCGTATGCTACCTTTCTTGCAGATTTTTCTTCAATCTCATAGGGTTCTTCAAATGTGATGCCCCATTTTAAGAACAGTTTCAGTTTTGTCCGCATAGGGTGAGTCCCGGTCTTTGATACGATAAAGTTTCCTTTTGGCAGTGACTTTAATTCATCCGCTGTCATGAGCGGTCTTTGGATCATCTGGAGGGACTGGCTCGGATCATTCTTTCCCCGGCTGATGGAACCGGACATGACGGTTTTGTTGCCCAGGCTCTTTGACAGCACTTCCGCTGACTCCGAGTTCGGAGCGAACCCTCCGAAGATGGTATCCTGACAGTTATCGATAATGATTTCTGCACCCTCTTTCCCATAATTCTTATTAAGCTGGGCAAAGGACTGAATCATGGGTACGATACTCACCCTTCTGGATCGGGACGCTGAGAACATCATCTCTGCACTTTCAATCTTCGGAATCGTTCCGACCTCATCCCAATAGAAAACTACACGGTTGTCCAGCTTTCCTCCGTTCTCGTCTGCCACCACGAGGATTTCCCGGTAGAGCTGCTGTAAGATCAGAGAAATAATAAAATACTTGGTATTGTCCTCCTCCGGCATGACCAGAAACACCGCCGTCTTTTGTTTGCAGAAAAGCTCTGCATCGATGGCGGTATCAAAACAGAGTATCTGCTCCAGCTCGGAATCCAGAAAAGCATTCAGTCTGGATAATGCCGTGGAGAGAACCGACTGCATGGACTGCTCTGCCGTATTTAAGGCTGCCCCTGCAAACCATTTCGCCTTGTGGGTATCCGGGAGTTTTGCCAGAAGTAGCTGGAACTGGTTTTTCCCTTTCACTTTAAATGGTGCAAGTAAATCCTGTATCAGCTTGAACACGCTGATGATGTGTCTTTTTCCATCCGGGCAGAATTCCGCAATGAGCAGGATGGCTGCCGTCAGCACGCCTTCTGCCGCATCATAGAAAAACGCATTCTGTCCATAGCTGGAACTGTCCGTACCACCGGAGGAGATAATGGTCTTTGCCGTAATCTTCGCATATTTTTCCGCTTTTGCCTTGGCACTCAGGTTCGTATGGTCTGCAAGATACTCATCCATGTATTTGTTGACCAGATGGAGCATATTGTCACCATCGCTTCTGGTCGGATTACGGAGATCGATGACTGCCGTATGGTAGCCATAGTATTTTTTTGCAATGCCTGCATAGTTGCGGTATAAATCTCCCTTTGTGTCCGTGGTCAGGAAACTCATTCCACAGGCACAGGCATATTCAATGTTGGGATACAGAAAATGTGCGGTCTTTCCGACTCCTGCCGCACCGATCATCAGGCAATGCACATCCCCGGTATCCACCAGTGCGTATAGTTTTCCTGCCCGCTCCATGCTGCCGAGTACCAGTCCCTGTGCAGCCGGCAGGTTCTCACCCCTGCGCCACAGCTCCGGTTCATAGGGCACCTGCACATAGGTTTCTGCGATTTCCTTTTTCGTGGCAAATCTCGCCGTTCCATGCTGACCGTCCCCGACAGTCCTGCTCTTGATTCCGTTTAATGTATAATAGTGTGACAGAAGTGACACGCCTCCAATCACGGAAAACATTGCCACCCCTGCGATCACCAGCATCACGACTGGCTGCATAGCATCATTCCTCCCTCCTGATGTTCCATTTTCTGTTCCTTCACAGTCTGTTTTGCCGGCTTCATCTGCTCTTCCCCGCAGTCGATGGCAACAAAAATATGAGCCCGGATGCATTCCATCGCAAGGCTCATACATTTTCTGGCAAGCAGTTCCTGATCTTCTTTTTGTTCTAAGTCTTTTGTATCGAACACCTCCAGTGTTTCTTCAAAGGCTGCCTGCATCTGCCGGATGCGGGTGTTGAAGTTTCCCTTGTCTTTATGCGGCTGATAACGCTTTGACAGATTTTCCAGTATCTGGTCTGCACTAGTTTCCCTGCCAAGTGCGATTCCCTCTTTTTCCATGCACCGCACAAGCACTCCGGTCAAAAGCATCCCCGGTCCGTCAAAGGCATCCATAAGCTGTTCCCTGCCCCTGCCCTTTTTCAGTTCATTATAAATATCCTGATAATAACGGCAGATATAACTTCTGTTGGCATACTTGATGTTGATGGATTCCGTCACTTCTTTCAGCACCTCTGTCCATGCCCTGCATTCCATGACTCTCGGATGCTCCTGTGCCGGAATTGTTTCCTCACCATATCTGCCTTTTAAATCCTCATTCCAGTCTTTGCAGGCTGACTGTAACCTCTTTACCGCACCATATCCATTGCGTACCAGAATCTCTGCCAGTCTGCCGCACGCCTCTATGCCTGCCGGATCATGGTCAAGGCACAGCACAACCGTATCCAGTCTGGGATTGTCTTTCAATGCCTGCAGCATGGCATGCTCTGCCACACCGTTTAAGGTGATATAACTGTTCCCCTGCCAGTTCTCTGGATACAGGGACAGAAATGATAACAGGTCAATGGGTGCCTCAAACACATACAGTCTGTTCCCGTTTCCCCTGTATCCAAATCCGTAGGCAGCTTCCGAGCCTTCCTGATTCAGCCGGAAGCTCCTGCCGTCAGAATAGCTCCCCTTCACATGGATATGCCGGATTTTCCCCTCGCTGTCCAGTCCGGCAAACACAATGTTGTGATGCTCCGCAGATTCATATATGGTTCCTTCCTTTGCAAAGTACGAGAGGATTTCCCTGTCAATATGACGTTTCTGCAGAAGATATGCATAGACTCTCTTCATGGTCGGATTTTTCTCCGGCGGTTTCAGTTCCTTTGGCTCTTTTGGTTCTTTTCTTTCCTCTGTCTGTTCTTTGTCTACAGCCTGCCGTCCCTTCCCGGCTCTTGCCGGTTTTCTTTTTGTCTCCTGCCTTTTTCCCCGTTCAATAATCTGTCCCTGTTCTCCGTCCAGCAGATAGCTCACCGCCTCCGGGTAGGACATCCCGAAGAACTCCTGCATAAAATCAATGGCATGACTTCCGACCTGTCTGCTGTGGCGGTACCAACTGCTCCCCCGGAAAGTCACACTCCTGTGCCGTTTCCAACGCCATTCATTTCCGGAACGCTCCACTTCCTCATGCTCCCGGCGAAGGATGTCCGCAATATGTACCGCATTGGCTCGCTCCTTCTGTTCCTCTGTAAAATAAATAAAATCTCCCAATCGTACCTCCTCTCATCATTTCTACCACTCCTCCTGTGATCACTGTGTTTGTACCATGTCCTCATGGTCATCCACGGCATGTCCCTGTGCAATCTTCTTCTGACGGATTTTTCGTGCGAGTTTTCTGTCAATCCCCTGCCTGCGTCCTCCACTCTTTCTTCCAGCCACATTCTCTTCGATGATATGTTCCAGATGCCGCATGAGCCTTGTTGCCATTAAGAACAGATCGGGGTGTGGCATATCATTCCAGTGTTCTAAAAAATACGCTGCATAAATATTTCCCTGCTCTGCGGATTTTAAAAAATAATCGTATGCCAGTTCCTTGTCCTGCTGGACATCCTTTCCGATCAGATACACTTTCCCAAGGGCATATTGTGCATACTGGTTTTCGGTGTCTGCCGCCATCTTCAGATAATGCAGTGCCAGTTCCGTGTTCTTTGGCAGTTCTTCTCCGGCAAGATAAAGTTTCCCTAACCTGTATGCTGCAAATTGATTTTTCTGTTTCGCAGCCAGTGTCAGATACTGTATGGCTGCCGGAATGTTTTTAGTGTCCTCTTCCAGATATATTTTCCCAAGCTGATACTGTGCATAGCTGTTTCTGGCATTTGCGGCACGTTTCAGGTGGAACACTGCTTTTTCCATGTCCTCTGCTACCAGTGTGCCTTCCCTGTACAACCGTCCGATTGCATAATCCGCAAACGGATTTTCCTGTGCGGCTGATTCTTCCAGCCACTTTACCGCTTTTGCAATCTTTGCGTAATCCGGTGCTGTCCCAGACTCCCCGCTTAACTTTTGGCTCTCCTGTCTGATATAGAGTCTGGCAAGCTGATAGGAGGCATGGGTGTTGCCATAATCAGATGCCTTTGTCAGATAATGTTCCGCTTTCGTTTCGTCTGCCTCTGTCCCGATCCCATGCAGATACATGCAGCCGATACGATACCAGAGCGTATCATCCTTTGATCTTTTCTCAAGATTCAGAAAACCTAGAAAGGCTACACGATAACAATTTTCCGACTTTTCCTGATTTTTCTCTGTTCCGCATCCTGTCTCATACAGTTTTCCAAGTTCATACGCCGCATAGGGATTTCCCTTGCTGTAAGAACGGAACAGCAGACTATATGCGGTTTCCTCATCCTGCTCCACTCCTTTCCCCTGCAGATAGAGCATGCCAAGGGAATAGAGCGCATACTTATGTTCCTTTGCTGCCGCCTTGGAAAACCACTCCGCTGCCTGTTCCAGATTCTCGTCTGTGCCAAGTCCGTACTGATACATTTTTCCGATGCGGTATTCCAGATAGGTATTTCTTTTCTTCTGCTCTACATAATGCATTGCCGCTAATGCTTTTTTGTACCACACATCTGCCATTTCTTTATCTGCCTCACAGCCAATGCCCTGCGCATAAATCTTTCCCATGTCGTGCATGGCATACGCATTTCCCTGCTCTGCCTCTTCCAGCATAATCTCATGGGCTGCCTCCTCATCCGGTTCTTTTTCCATTGTGCCGTAGAGATATTCCCTCGCTTCTTTATACCGGTCTGTCCATCTGGCAAAATAAGAAACGGATTCCCCCTGCCCTTCTTCCTGCCTGTCTGGTTCCTGCTCCTCCATCTCCTTCTGTCCAGGCAGGATATCCGGCATGTCCTCCCACTGCAATGTGGCAATGCTTTCTGTCTGCTGTTCGGATACTTCTTCCAGCCGTTCCATTCCTGTTTCCGCTTCTTCCAGATACAGATACCCTTCTCCAAAACGGACTGCCTCACGGATGACCATATTTTTAACGCTCTTTAGCTCCTTCTGCTGTGACAGCGGTATCATCTCTATTTCCGAATCTTTATAGTAATGCTGTATCTCCTCCCTGCTTTTTAGCCATGCCTGATAGCATTCTGCCACACGCTCTTCCTTTGCCAGTTCATCTACAATGTCATTTACGATGGCCTTCACATCTGCCTTTAAGTATCCATACACCTTTTTCCCTCCGGTATTTTTTAACCGTCTGGATAAAAGCTGCATCTGCTCTGCAATCTTGAGATTATGACAGACTCCCTCCTGCATTTGCTGCAACAAAAAAAGCAGACTTTTTTCTGCCTGCTCTTTTAACTGGTTTCTCTGTTCGGTTGCTTTCTCATAGATGCTTAGAAACTCCTGCCGGAAGATATCATGTGCGTATGCAGAACGCATGGCATTAATTCCCTTTGCCGTCAAGTATCCCTCGGACGGATCAGAAGAATAGACCACCAGATGCACATGGGGATGATGGGATTCATTGTGGAATGCTGCATACCATTTCAGGTTCCGGCTGTCTATCTTATAATTCTCGCACAGCAACTGCACCCTGCTTCTCAACAGTGCCTGCCACTGTGCGGCACTGTCATAGCCTAGCCGCTCGGCATCCTCCCTCCGCAGGCTGATGACATTCGTCCAGATCACACCGGGATGATTTGCCACCTCTTCTGCCACACAGGACAGCACCACCGGTTCTCCCTCATTTGAAAACAGACCGTGAGTACCTATGATTTCTACTCCCGGTCTGTTTGCCAGATAATCCATGTAATTTTTCTTTTTCGCTATGATGTCAAGGTTATTCTCCAGCGCCTGCGTGATAAACTCAGATGCATTTTCTCTGGTTGGTCTTTGGATATAATCGTGATACTCATGCATCCGGTTCGCATCGGGAATCTTCGCCAGAATATCTGCAATCAGATTTTTCTGTCGGTCAGTGGCTGGCAGTGAAGATGTCGTGCTGCTTACCTTCTCCACGCCCTCACGGGTGCCGATGTAATTGATGTAATTAGCAAGGTGCGCGGGCGGGGAGTTCTTGAGGTAGTTGCAGCGTAGGATAAGTTTGGGCATGGTGTCCTCCTTATTGGTCTGTCCCTAATTCCTTTTTCAGCTTTTCTGCTATTTTATTGAAATAATCTCTTTCTCCAATAAAATGCATATCGCCAACTGCCTGATATATATTCAATATTTCCAGAACACTCTTATAGTCGTTGCCTCCTCTTTTGTTTTCAACAAGTGCTTTCACAACATCATCAAATCTGCTTTTATCCTTTTTATAGGTTGCCAGAAGCATCTCCAGATCATCTATTGTCATAATATAACATCTTGGATCTTGCTCAAATATTTCCGGCAATGAGCCGACTATCATCTGTGTATTGGTCATACTCTCATACAAAAGAAAAACCTTTATTACAGGTTTCTCTCCTTTATATTCCTGCTCTGATGCCTTCAACTGCTCATATGCCTCTTTTATGTTCCTGTTATAAAATATATCAATCTGCCCAACATCCGGCACCTGCTGTTTTGCTCCCAGTCCAAGTAATCCTGATTTTAATTCAAACAAAAATACCGCTTCATCCACTTCAACATAATAATCAGCACTCTTTTTTCTTTCCTCTGGAATCTTATGCCATGAATTCTTGGGCAGATATAAACCTGCCAGTTCTTCAAAGTAATCCTCAAACATCTCTCCAAAAGCAATTATAAATTTGGTTCCCCAATGATTGTTGTGATAGTAATCCCGAATCAGCCAGTACAATCCATCTGCTATCATCATCTGTACCAAATAGAAACTGACTGCAATCGTTTCTTTCGTCTTTTGCGTAATCACAAATGGTTTGTTGTAGAAAATCTGTTTTCGCAATGATGAGTTTCTCACCTGTTCATAGGTCACAGAATAATAACTTATAACCCGCTCCAGATTTTTCTTTGTCAGGATGCTATTTTCTTTTTTTCTATATAACTCTTCCGGTGCGCTTAATGGATCTGGATGAATAGAACACAGCCACCAGATAATCCATTCTACTGCTAACAATTCCTCTGCTGTAAGTCCAAATAATTCGTTTGTAATCACATTGATATCAACTATTTTTTCCCTGTTAATATTAGGCGAACCGATCAGCATATGGTAATTGCGGTTATAGTTCTGATATATCCATGCCGGATTTGCGTATTTAAATTGTTCATATGACATTCCCATCAAATATTTGAATATACTAGGCAGTCCATTATTTCCAATATATTCACTTCCTGAATGCTTATTTTCATACCCACGATACAGGTTGACCACTCTTCCTGCTAATTGTTCTGTCATAATATCATTTCTGTAATCATTGGAATTCGTGATAGAAAGATATGCCATGTTTGGAATATCCCATGCCGATAACATGACTTTTGCCTGCTTATGTATAAAACCATGCTGAATAATGTTTAAAGGAAATGTAATATTACATACCAAATGTTCATCTAATTTTTCTACTTGATTTTTATATATTTCAATAGATTTTTCTGCAAAAAAATAGATAAAATCTCTGGTAGCATAGTTCTTAATGAACCCTTCAAAATCTTTCAACTATGTTTCCTCCTCATAAATTCACAGATTTTAAGAGTACAGAAAAGACCACTACCGAAGTAATGGTCCTGTATTCCCTTCTGATAATTAATTTTTTTCTAACTCTCTCAACAACTCATCTGGGAGAATTACTTTTACTCTTGAATGCTTAAAATCAGCCGGATTTCGTGTAACAATATAATCTGCCATAGACTCAACTGCACATTCTTCCTGCAGACCATCTTCAAAATCTGAAAATGCATTGTTTTCCAATGCAGCTACTATCTTCTTTTCATTCAAGTCAGAAATCTGAAATATCTCACATAAATTTTTCAGAAGAAATCTTCTTTCTTCCTGACTGAAATTTTTTCTAAGAATATAAAACAAGTTTGGTATGCTATGTGCCGCAAGTATTCCTGTTATTTCCCTTGCCGCACATTTTTCCATAATTCTTTTTGCATCATCAGCATATGGTTCCCGATTGGCAAGTGCATCTATAATAATATTTGTGTCAACCAATATTACCATACTTTTCCTCCCTTGCCTCCTGTAATTCCTTGTCTGCGTCAAAATCTTCTGGTAATCTTCCGCTGAACTTCAGCACATTCTGGAGTGCTTCCATTGCCTGTTTCTTATCTGCAGGTCTGTTGGATGACATTTCCTCAAGATTCTGAAGAATATTAATCACATAAAACATTTTTTCATCTGGAATACGTTCTATCAATTCAACTGCCCGTTCCTTCATCTGTGTCATCATGTACCACTCCTTCCTTTTCTTTTATCATACTGTAAGTCTTACCGCATTTCAATAAATTATTTCTTAAAAACGATCCCCCTGCTGATATTGATATGCCTCCTCAAACCTCACTGCTCCATTGATCCGTTTCACCTCTTCTGCACACTTCGCCTGCAGCTTTCCGAGTGCCTGCTCATCCACACCATGGCTGTATGCGATCACATGGGACAGCTTGGAAGTTTCCACTGCAAGTTTATACATTGCACGAGCCATGCGGTTCTCGCTGTCCTTTACCGTTGCATGCATGACAGAGGAGATGGTTGTCAGCATATAATTTTCTATTTTCTCCGAAGTGAGATATCCGATATAAAACCGCAGTGCCCGATTGACGAATTCGTTTCGTGAACGCACATCTGCCTGTGGTAACAGGGCATCTACCTGCCCCAGCAGTTCTTCTTCAACGTAAAATGCTTTTCTGACTTTTTCCATTCTCCTCCATCTCCTTACATCTGCTGGCTCATTCCTGTACTCTATATTTTGCTCCATAATGCCAAAGAAAAACACCTGCCATTTCTGGCAGATGTCCTACTCATCATCTTCCTGTGGTAAATCATAATCTTTTTTCTTAGGTTTCTTTTTGTCTCTTTCGGGACCTTTGGGATATGAACTAATAAATATTACTTTTCCACTTTTATAATGCCGTAAATGTCCAGATACCATCCAAACATTTGTACGTCGTTTAATTGTTTTTTCTTCTACTGCCTCTTTGTCCTCAAAAGACGGAAGCACTTCAATTTGAACTTCTCCCTCTAAATGTATTATTTTTCGCTTTGGACTTGTCTCATCTGTAAAATCGTTTTCTATTTTTACATGATGTGCATTTCTTATTGATTCAACAGATTTTTTATCTTTTTCCAACAAGAAATTAATAGATGAAAAGGTACTGATTACCTGATTCAAAATAATATCTGTTTGACTACTACTATGTTTCTCCTCTTTCTCAGCAAACTCTTTTACAATCAAATATTCCATAGAATCATAATATTGGTGCAACTCTTCTTCAGAAAAAACATCAAAAATAAAGTTTTTCATACAGCCATATCTAATTATTCCACACTTTATACCATCCCCTTCCCTACGGATTGGTATTTCATCTGCCTCTATTCCATATCTTAAATAAAATTTGCCATTATACAAATCGTATTCAAAAATAACAAGATCAAAATCATTCTCTCTTTTATTTGCTACATAAAAATGAGTATAAAATACCTCATCTCTTTTCGTTGTTGTTTTTATAACCCCCTCATCTATAAATGGATATAAAATCTGATATCCCAAAGACTGTTCTAATTTGTTCTCCCCATATTTTTCTGCTAGTTCCAGCCTTAGCAATCTTTCCCCATCATTTCTAAAACCAGATAAATTAATTGTATCTAATTTTTTTATTTCTCGTAGTGAAAGCGCAATTCCTTTACTTTCCAATAGAGACTGTGTCTTTTTTATCGTACTATTGTATACTTCATCTAAATCCATCATAACTGCACACCGTCCTTTATGATTTTACAGCCATTTCCTATCTGCAAAGTATATCAAAAAATGGCTGTTTTCTCAATCATAATTAACTTACATCTGCTGGCTCATTCCCGTACTCTGCTCCTCAGTTTGTTTCTGCACAGCCTTTAATATCATGCTCCTGTATGCTTCTTCATTTTCTGCACTGATTGGCATTTCAATTCCATCCATCATATTTTGGACTCTCAGATTATCTGCGGCATAATAAAATGTTTCACCGCTATACTCTCCCGTTTCTCCATGCCTTGGAAACCCTATGTCACAAAATTCCTGCAGTTCTTCCTCTCCCTCTCGGAAATGGAATGATACCGTATCCTGTTCCATATCGATTTCAATTCCAAATGATTCCTGCTCTTTCACTGCAAGTTGAAACATCTGCTCTTTTTTAACCGCAGTAAATAATTCCTTTCCTTCTATCTCTTCCGGGAACAAATAATTGCCTTTCATCTGTTCCAGCATTGGTGCTGCACATAATCCTTTTTGTGGTGACATCGGATCATTCAACACACCCTTTAAGCTATGCAGAAAATCAGCTACTGCAAAAGGGTAACTGAACCCTCCCGCATGTTCCGAAAAGAAATAGTGTTCCTTCCCGTTTTCGTGAACGGTATAAATTGCTTTTGTATTCATCTCATCCCTCCTCACAAATATCTACGATATGCTCACACAGTTTCTGCGGTATCACACTGCGCTCCCTCGAACCTTTCAGTCCCTGCGTTGCCTTCTACATATTCCGTATTGCCGCCTATAGTCATCCAAATGATTTCTACATCTTCCTGTGCTATTTCCCCCTCTATTTCTACTGTAAATTGCACCCCATCGAAAAACGCTGCTTCTGATTGTGCATTTATAACTAACTTATTTTCCTGCTTATATATTTCAATAGAATTATATCCCTCCTCCGAACTAATAAATAATTCTTCTCTGGTTACAGGAACAACAAATAATTCTTCTGGTTCATCTACATTCTTTTCAGACAAATAAGATGCAACTACTATAAACATAAGCATAACAACTGCTGCCAGCATTCCAACTAATTTTAATTTCTTCATGTGTCCTCCTTTCTTTTCTTACACCTGTAAGATTACCATAGAACACCATTATTATCAAATCATTCTTTAATCCGGTATTGGTAATCGGGTATCTGCATAATTCCGTCATTTAGGATTTCATTCCCCAAATACTGAAAACTGCCATCCTCTGCAAATCTTACCGTAAGTTCATGGGTAATGACTGCATCATCGCAAATGACCATGTCGCAAACTGCCTCCACCGTTAACGTAACCGTCCCATCCTCATTTTCTTTGATGTCGACAACCTCCGGCAGAGATGTCCCAAAGAAGGTAGGCGCATAATTAAAGCATCCAAGTCGCACCCAATAATAGGTCTGGTTTTCCTCATCAAATACTGCGTAATCCCGTATCTGCTCTGCTGTTATCGGAAGATATTCCATAATCAGACTTTCGAATTCTTCTTTGGGGATACCATTTGGATAATCTTCGGAATTAAATTTTTCTCCATATTTCATTCCATACAGATATTCAAACATCCCGTTATAATCCAACTCATTCAGATTTTCTATATTCCAGTTTGAACACAAAAGGTTATTTCCCTGATATCCAAGACCTCGAACTCAACGTTCAGACATTTCACGCTGTTCCTCTGTCATAGGTTTTATTCTAATCAGGCAGCTTCCATCCACAATTTCACTGACTTCCGGTGGCTCCGGCACACACAACTCATAGCAGAACCATCCTTTTTCCGTGTATTTCCATTCCTTGAGTCTCGTATATGAAATGTACGAAATTCCCGGGTCGTTGTCAGCATTCCAGATTCCTCTTGTACTTACAACATACATATCCGTTCCATCAAAAATGAATTTCATTTTGCCCAGTCCACCATCGTTGTGGATTTCATAAATTACTACAGAACCGCTTTGCCCTTCCATACATTCTTTAAGAAAACTATCGACACTTTCATAATTCCCCATGTTAGAATACGTTACCATCGTAGCAATTGGATATCCTGCGTCCTTTACCTTCTTCTGCATTTCAAGAACCGTTTGATCATCCAAAACAACATTGGATGCTATCCCTTTATCTGCAGTTTCATAAATATCAAGATAATGTTCCATCAGCTTTTTACAGTCAGTCTCAGCTTCTTCCCTTTCCTGTTCATCTACTGGAAGGTCGTAGCCCTTTTCCCATTGTTCTGCAGCCTCTTCCTCGGCACTTTTTGTTTCCTCCGTGGAAGATACTTCTTCCGTATCTTCCACAAGAGATTCACCCACAACGCTATCTTCTTTTCCACAGGCACACAGGTCGCATCCAATCAGAAATGCCATAATCAGCAGAATGCTTTTTTTCTTTAATGCCATAATATCATCCTTTCTTTCTTGCTATCGGCGGCAGTTCCAACTCAATTTGTTCTATAGAATTGGAAAGGTATCTGAAAGTTCCGTCTTCAAATGGCAGAACCACAACCGTATTCCGAAAAGCGAGATCAGAATTATAATCCGGCCATACTCCATCCACGATAAGTGTAATCGTTCCATCCGCATTTTTTGTATAGTCAACCACCTCTCCAAAAGGTGGGTATGGGCTGGCATAAATCATCTCATATTCATAGCTGTTGCTGCCCTCAGCATACCCGCAATGCTCTCTCAACTGTTCTACCGATACCGGAAAATAAGTAGTCATTATCCTTTCATATTCCTCTGCCGGAATCTTCCAATCTTCAGTTTTCAGATTTTCGCCCGTAGAAATCCGATAAATATCTTCATACATACAAGGCATCAGAATGTCCTCTACATTGCTGCTGTCCCAATTTGTGACAAGCACATTGTAATTCACATAGCTTAGTCCTGATATGTATTTCTCCGTCAATTCCCGACAGTCTTCCGGAAGCGGTTCTATTCTCCAATACTGTCTCAAACTTGCATGTGCAATCACATATTCATATGCGTAGATAAAATATCCTTTTTCGGTCAGTTTAATCTCAGCCACATTACTTACCGAAGTTCCCTGTATCTCTGGTATACCGCCTTCCTTCCACCGAATTCCTATGTAATAGGTCTGCAGCTCACCTTTCCGATAAATGAAGGTAACTGCTCCAATCAGTCCATCTCTATATACTTCAAATACCGTAACCATCGAGTCCCGTCCATCCAAGTAATCTGCATAAAATGTTTCGATTACTTCATGGTTTTGCATGGCAGTATCTTCTTCAACACTTACCAAACCGCTTCTGCCCAATTGTTCCACCACGGCTTTCCTCTGCTCGTGGGTAAATTCATTAATACCGGAAGAGTAGCTTGGTGCATCTGCAATTACAATATCCTTATAGATTTCTCTGACCGATTCTGTTGCTGACAAAACCATACTCTGCAGCTGCTCCTTCTCCTTTTCTGAAAGGAGATCATCACTGGCTTGCGGAATAAACCAATATGCTGACTCTGTGAAAGTTTCCGCATTCTCGGCTTCTTCTGTTTCTGCTTCGCTATTTTCGATTTCTATAGGTGGCTCCCATACTTCTTCTGCCACCTTTTGCTTTTCTGCATGCAATTTTCCCCAACAGAACACTCCGGCTATCACGAAAATCAACAGCAGCAAAATCGGAAGTCCACATCTTCTAAGCAGCCATTTTACATCTTCCATTATTCGCCTCCGTACAATTCTTCCCATTCTTCCAACGTCAACCGTGGTGTATGCCATGTTTCCTCATAATTATCCTCGGAAGGTATAATTTGATTAGATACATATTGTACCCCTCCGTCCTCTAACGGGCGGACCACAACCTCATGAGCATATACCTTGGAATCACCTGCATAAGGGAATACTACATTAGCTGTAAGTGTAATTGTCCCATCGCTGTTTTCTGTAAAATCGACTACCTCTGAATATGGATATTCCGGGTACTCTACTTCTTCGAAGCCTCTCTGCTTATATTCATAAGTTGAATCCTCCGAATAATAGACGGTTTTGGATTGCAGCGTTTCACTATCAATATTGAAATATTTCATAATAACGCTTTCAAATTCCTCTTTTGGAATCCGATAAACTGCACTTACTGCCAGGTTGTCATCTGCAATATAGGGAACATACTGACCATTTACTTTTGGATAGAGAATGTCATACATATCATAGAAATTCAAAGCCCCGAAATCATCCTCGCTCCAATCCACAATAAACATGTTATTCTGTTCAAAGCCAATCGGGCGGAGATATTTCCGACTCAACTCCCGATATGTTTCATCCAATGGCTGTACTCGCAATGCGGTATGCTCCTCTGCCCCACTCAATGTAAGAACATACAATTCTTCTGAAAACCAGACACCGGAAAACATCAGGTAACCTTCTTCTGTATAATTCCAATACTCCGCCTGATAGCTTCCAGTAACCTCTCTTTGTATATCTCCATTTTCGTACTTGTAATAGCTTCTGACCACATCTACATTTCCGTCTTTTGTGTGTAAATCGTATTTTACAAATCCGCCTAAATAACTGACTTCAAGAATTGTTATTTCTGCTTCTTCCTGTGCATCCACCTTTTCGCAGAATTCCACTACCTTCTCTGGGTCCGTCATGTTAATTTGATTTCTGCTGTCAACAGCCGGATATCCATTTTCTCCAAGGCAATTTACAATACCACGAATCGTTTCCAAATCAGCTATCTTGTTTTCTTCTGCTGCCTTCTTATAAAGATCTATACAGATGTTTATAATTTCTTCTGCGTTCTCCTTAGAATCTTCTGGAATAGCTTGAATATCAATTACTGTTTCCGAAACTGTATCTTCTTCCGGGGGTGCATCGCTACACCCTGAAACACTAAGCATCAGTAGAAAACTAATTACTGCTAAACCACTCTTCCAGGACCAGGCCGTCTTTCTTAACAACATATCCACTTCCTCCTCTACCTTTCACATCTTCTACCATGCTGATAATCAATATAGGACGTTCTACCGTATCTTCTGCTGTAAAAATTGCAAACCATCCTAATTCCGTACCCGAAATATCATCCTTCGATGCCTTGATTTCTGCCGTACCTGTTTTTCCTGCTAAAAGAATGTCATCCCGATGGGCAGCATATCCAGTTCCATTAGAATCATTCACAACCTTCTTTGTTCCTTCCAATACACGACTTGCTGTCTCGTTAGAAAAGGCACCCGGAATCCAATACTCAGCTTCCGCTTCATTCTGATATACCAAATAAGGCTTTATTACATTTCCCTCATTACAGAAAGCAGAATAAATACATGCCATATGCAACGGGTTCACTAAAATCTGTCCTTGTCCGTAACCGCTGTCAGCTAACTGTATTTCAGTTTCAATGCCTTCTGTATTGGAATACTGAGATTCTGCCATCTTAATCTCAAATGGTAGTTCCTCATTGAAACCAAGCCGTATCAAAGAATTCTCCAACTCATCCGATCCAATCTTTAATGCTGCTTTTGCGAAATAAATATTATCAGAATAAATCAAGGCATTCTCTAAAATGACTGGTTCATACGCATGAAGCGTTGTTACATGATATGAACCCCACGATGCATCTTTTTGCCAACTTAATCCTACGTTCCCGTAATCTTCCATTGGATCGATTGCTCCTGATTGTAAACCAATCGCAGCTATAATTGGTTTGAAGGTAGATCCCGGACACCACACTTGCCGGAACCGATTATACATTGGCTTATTCTCA
>ERZ779855.1058-NODE-1058-length-19939-cov-2.880960_pt1 | contig 19939 bp, 9 predicted proteins | sample MGYA00511370_ERZ779855 | MGnify/ENA primary metagenome ERZ779855 (study PRJEB29588, sample SAMEA1967319) | human gut metagenome | biome: human gut; feature: human-associated habitat; material: faeces | place: Denmark | collected 2008/2010 ...
CTGAGCATTAACGGCGCTTCCGCCGCCTGTGTCGTTTCCGATCTTCCCTTTGCCGAACCCGTAGGGGCTGTGCGTGTGGGCCGTATTGACGGACAGTTTGTTATCAATCCGACCAACTCCCAGCGTGAACATAGTCAGCTGGATCTGGTATTTGCCGGCACGAAGGATCAGGTCATCATGATTGAAGGTTCCGCTAATGAACTGCCGGAAGAAGATTTTATCGCCGCTTTGCGTGTCGCCCAGGAGAACGTGAAGGTCATTTGCGAAAAGCAGGAAGAGCTCCGCGCCGTTTGCGGTAAGGAGAAGCGCGCTTATGAACTTTGCCTTGCCAAGCCGGAATTGCTGGAAATCGGCTATGAAATTGCCGGCGATCGTATTGAGGAAGCCATTTACGCCCCTTCCAAGGTGGAGCGTCAGAAAAAAGTGGGGGTCCTGCGTGACGAAGTGGAGGCCGCCATCAAGGAACGCCATCCGGAAGCTACTGACTTTGATGTGGAACAGGTTTTTGAATATATTCAGAAAAAGGCTTTCCGCATCTCCATCATGGAAAAGGACAAGCGGGCCGATGGCCGGGCTCTCAAGCAGCTGCGCCCTCTGACTGCGGAAGTCAATGTGCTGCCTCCTGTGGTGCACGGTTCCGCGATGTTCGCCCGCGGTGAAACGATGTCCCTTTGCCTGGCGACGCTCGCTCCGATGGAAGAACGCCAGTACATGGACAATTACACGGGCAGCGTGAATGAAAAGCGTTTCATCCTGCACTACAATTTCCCGCCTTTCTCCGTGGGAGACACCGGCCGTTTCGGCGGTCAGAACCGTCGGGAAATCGGCCACGGCGCTTTGGCGGAACGTTCCATCGCTCCGGTCGTGCCTGGCGAACAGGAATTCCCGTACGCCATTCGCGTCTCTTCTGAAATCATGGAATCCAACGGTTCCACCTCCATGGCTTCCGTCTGTGCGGGCACGATGTCTTTGCTGGCGGCCGGCGTGCCCCTCAAGCGCCCTGTAGCTGGTATTTCCGTGGGCCTGGTGACGGAACAGAATGACCAGCATGAAATCACCTCTTACAAAACTCTGCTGGATATCATCGGTTCCGAAGACTTTTACGGTGATATGGACTTCAAGCTCTGCGGCACGTCGGAAGGCGTGACAGGCTACCAGCTGGACCTCAAGCTGCCCGGCATTCCCCTCTCCATATTGGAGGAAGCCATTCACGTGGCGAAAGCCGGCCGCACGGATGTTCTGAAGGTCATGAATGAAGCCATTGCAGCTCCGGCCCAGATGAGCCCGAATGCTCCCCGTATTGAGACCACCAAAATTCCCGCTGACCGCATTGGCGAACTGATCGGCCCCGGCGGCAAGAATATTAAGGCTATTCAGGCCGAATCCGGCGCCGATATCAATATCGAGGAAGATGGCACCGTGCATATTTACGCCGCCAAGCAGGAAGGCCTGGACCGTGCTTTGGAATTGGTCACCCGCATGTTCAAGACCATTGAAATCGGGGAACTGTACACCGGTAAGATTGTTTCCACGACCACCTTTGGAGCGTTTATGGAAGTGCTGCCCGGCAAGGATGGCCTGATTCATATCTCCGAACTGGCCGAAGGCCGCACCGCCAAGACGGAGGACGTCGTGAGCGTCGGAGACGTGGTGACCGCCAAGTGCATTGGTATTGACGACAAGGGACGCGTGAAAATGTCCATACGTGCCGCTTTGCGAGATGCCAAGGCTGCCGAAGCAGAAGCCGCCGGCATTACGGAATAACGTTTTTCGTTGAGCCTTTAAACTCTCAGCCCCGTTTCCGGTTATTCCGGGAACGGGGCTTTCCGGTTGCTGGAAAGATTTTTGCAGTTGCTTCAACTACTTGCGTGATCGCCGGAATTTTTTTACCTGTGCCGGAAGGAGAAAGTTTGGAATGCTGGAAAGGGACGGGAGGAATGGAGCTCTTTCCGCATGGCAGATTTTTTTGTTTCCCGTTCTTGACAGGATTTTTTCGGTTCCTATGATGCGGATGCTCGTTGCGTTTTACGGACACCCCTGCCATACATGATTCTTTTTGTCACTTTCGTTATTCTTTTTCTGATTCTGGTCAACGCCTTTTATGTTGCAGCAGAATTCGCCGCAGTGAGCGTACGCCGCAACATGATCCGGGAAATGGCGGAGAACGGCAGCAGGGTGGCTGTTCATCTGCTTAAGATTTTGGAAAATACAAAAGAGCTGGACCGCTACATTGCGGCTTGCCAGTTCGGCATTACCATTTCCAGTCTGGTTCTGGGCGCATACGGACAGGTTGAACTGGCCGCCTATCTGTTCCCTCTGTTTGAGCGGTTTGGTGGGATGGACTCCGTAATGGCCAATTCTGCAGCCGCTCTTGTTGTACTGATAGGCTTGACGGTTTTTCAGGTAATTCTTGGAGAATTGATGCCCAAATCCCTGGCTCTTCAGTTTCCCAAGCAGGCGGCCTTGTATACTTATTATCCCATGCGATGGACACTGGCTTTCTTCGCATGGTTCATTGACTTTCTTAATGGAAGCGGTTTGTTGCTTCTTAAACTGTTCCGGCTCCCACCTGGCGGCCATCAGCACATCCACTCCCAGCAGGAGATTAATATGCTGCTGGATGAAAGTCACCAGGGCGGGATGTTGGAGGAAGATGAGCATGAACGGCTGCACAGCGCTTTGTCCCTGGCGGAACGAACGGTGGAACAAATTATGATTCCCCGTTTTCAGCTTGTTTGCCTGGATGTGGATGCCACACAGGAAGATATTTTGAATATGATCGCAGATAGGCCTCATACCCATATTCCCGTGTATGAAGGGAACCGTGAATCTGTCATTGGCATGCTGCATATTAAAGATATGGTATCCGCTTATGCGGAAAAGGGAATTCTGCCTCCTCTCCGTTCCATGCTGAGGCAGGTGCCATGCGTGATGGAAATGCAGACGGTAGAGATGCTGATGACCCGTTTGCGGGAAGACAGGGCCAAGGAAGCCTTTGTTCTGGATGAATACGGTAAGTTTGTGGGGCTGGTGACGCTGGAACGTCTGCTGGGAGAAATGGTGGGAGATATAGATGAGGAATTCATCCGCTCCGGGGAAAAGGTGGAAACCCTTCCGGATGGTTCCGTGCGCATCCCCGGCATGATGCGTGCCCATAAGGCGGAATGTCTGGTACCCTTTTTGATGAATGGCGCCACTACTGTGGGCGGCTGCGTGATCAAGCACATGTCCTGCATTCCGAAGGATGGGGACCGCCTGATTATCGCCGGACGCGTGCTTGTGGTGGAAAAGATGGACCATAACCGTGTTTCCTCTATCCTGCTGCTGCCTCCGGAGAGAAAGGAAAATGAATTTGCCATGGAAAGCGGGGTGGATGCATGATGACGGTTTTCATTATTCTGTTGCTGATTGTGCTGAACGGCCTGTTTGTGGCTGCAGAATTTGCGTTGCTTGGCGCTCCGCGTGCGGCATTGGAGCAGATGGGTGTGTCCGGCAACATGGTGGCGCGCCGCGTTTCCCAGATATTGAAAACGCCCCGGTTACAGGACCGCTACATTGCTACGGCGCAGCTTGGCGTCACGTTCGCCAGTCTGGGGTTGGGTATGTACGGAGAGCATGCGGTAGCCGGATGGCTCCATGAATGGTTGGCGCAGTACGGCTGGGCTTCCTGGCTGGTGGGTCAAGGCGCAGCCAGCATCCTGTCCGTGGCGGTGCTGACGTACCTGCATATTGTTCTTGGGGAAATGGTGCCCAAGGCGCTTTCCCTACAGTACGCCGCAAAGCTTTGCCTCATCATTGCGATGCCCATGTACGTGATCCAGCTATGTCTGTATCCGCTGGTAGTGGGTATGAATGCCCTGGGCAATTTCTTTCTGGGGTTGCTGGGTGTGGACCGTAATGAATCCAAGTCCCACTACCATTCTGCGGAAGAACTCCAGTATATTATTGAAGAGAGCCATGAGAACGGGGCGTTGCCGCAGGAATCCGGCCGCATCATGGACGGCTTGTTTGACCTGGATGATCTGTATGTACACCAGGTCATGACCCCGCGCGTCAGGATAGACGCCATTCCAGAAGGGGCGGAACATGAGCAGATACGGGAAATTGTGCGTCGCACTCGCCGTACGCGTTACCCTGTCTACCGCGGTGATCTGGACCATGTGGTGGGCATGGTGCATGCCCGCGATCTGTTCCGTATCATGTTCCGCAGAAAGGCTCTGACTCCTGAATACATTCATGCCATACCCAAGGTTCCCAAAACGGTGAAGTTTGACAATGTGGTGGAAATCATGAGGAAGGACAATGTGCGCCTTGCCATTATTCTGGATGAGCACGGGGGGACTTCCGGACTTTTGACCCTGACGGATGTTTTTTCCGAAGTAATGGGCTGGGACCGAGGCCGCATTAAAGTGCTGACGGAGTTGCCTAGGGATGCGGTGGGCTTCTCCTGTGACGTATCCGGTCTGGCACGCATTGAGGAATTGGGGGAGGCCATGGATATGGATTTGGAGGACGGGGAAATAGACACCGTAGGGGGCCTGATTCTTAATTTGCTGGAAGCTCCTGCGGAGAAAGGAGATACTGTCGGCTATAGAGGGCTGGAATTCAAGGTGACCCGGACGGAGAATGGCGGTGTGGAGCGCTGTACCGTGACCCGGATTACTACCCTGATGCGGGAGGAGGTCCTGGAAGAGGAGGAATAATCTGCCGTTTACGTACTGGGCATGTCAAGGACTATGCTACCTGATGTAAAAGTTCCTTGGTGGAGCGCGTATGATATGGCAGAATATTTCCGCCATGCCCGCCCCTGAATCTGCTGATGCCCCTGTGAACCGCCCTTCCATGAAGAAGTGGGTGGTTCTCCTCGTTGTTCTTGGGGCTTTGATCGGACTGGGCACAATGATGAAGGCTTGGATGGACAGACGTTTTGGAGCGACGGCGCAGCCGGTTGTTTTTTCAGGAGGCAGTGAGCACTGGGACCAGAATGAGGTACCTATTTCCATGCAGTGCGGAGCATGTCATGAAAAGGAATTCCGTCAGTGGGCCGGTTCAGACCATGCCTGGGCATTTCGCAAACTGGGAGATCAATGGGAGTCTGAAGCGTTCCATAATATGAAGCTGGACGCCCATGGCAGCATTCTCCAATTCTCTACGAATGGTCACGGGCGCATGGTCCGTGACGGTCAGGCTTCAACCTCCTGGCGCGCGGAATGGGCCACAGGGAGAATTCCCCTGGTGCAGTATCTGGTCCCCGCCAAGGACGGCGGTTTTCATACCTTGAGCGCTGCATGGGACGTGAGCCGCAAAGAATGGTTTGATATTTTCGGCAAGGAGTCTCGCCAGCCGGGAGACTGGGGACACTGGACAGGACGAGGCATGAATTGGAACACTCAGTGCGCGTGGTGCCACATGTCTTTGTTCCATAAGAATTATGATCCTGGTAAAGATCGGTATGCTTCTACCTGGACGGAACCCGGAGTGACTTGCATTCAATGCCACGGCCCTCTGCTGGACAAGCCGGAGGCGGGGACGGGTTGCATGATTTCCACCAGGAACAAGCTGACGCCACAGCAGATTCATGATAACTGCGCTTCCTGCCATGCCAGGAGGGATGAATTTGATCATGATTTTGCCGTAGGCGACAGCTTTGACAATCATTTCCAACTGGTGCTTCCCGTGCAGCCCGGCGTTTTCTGGCCCAACGGCATGCAAAGGGATGAGGATTATTGCGAGACTGGCCTGCGGTTAAGCCGTATGGGCAAGGCGGGGGTGACCTGTTTGGACTGTCATGATCCGCATACGGGAACACTGAAGCTTCCTCAAGAAGATAATACGCTCTGCTTGAGGTGCCACGGTACTGGAGAAGCGGTAAACGGCGTAAAAGCTCCCGTTATTGACATGGCTACGCATACGCCATGTCCTCAGTCCAGCATGGGTGCCCGGTGTGTGGAATGCCATATGCCGGAAAGCCTGTATATGGCTCGGGACCCCCGCAGGGATCATTCTTTCAATTCTCCTGATCCTTTGCTGAGCGTAGAGTTGGGTATTCCGAATGCCTGTACCATGTGCCACGAGGAAAAAAGCAATGAATGGGCTGCGGAGGCGGTAAAGAAATATTACGGAGCTAAACCCAAAATGGCGCAGTACAGGGAACGGACCAGGGCCGTTCAGCATGCCTACGAAGGAAGGGAAGATGTTTTGCCTCTGCTTATAGAATGTTTTAAGAGGGAAGAAGTGGGCGCATGGCGCGCTACGTTATTGGATTTGATGGATGCGTGGGCTCATGAACTCGCCGTCCAGGAGGTGGCCGCGGCGGCGGTTAAGGACCCGGATCCTCTGACGCGAGCCGCCGCCGCCAAAGTGATGGGGCGAGTGGGTAATCCTGCTGCGGGCAAACTTCTTAATGATCCGTTCAGGGTCGTGCGCTTGCAGGCGGAATGGGCTCTCCGGGATTCCCTGCCTCCGGACAGTCCGGGAATGAAGGAGCTTACTGCCGCCGCTTTGCACCAGGCGGACCAGCCTTCCGGAGCTATGAAGCTGGCCCAGATAGCCATTAGCCGCAAGGATGTGAAAACTGCGGAATTGTGGTTTTCCAAAGCTTTGAAATGGGATGCCACTTCATCCGTGGTGCACCGTGATTATGCCGTTTTCCTGGCTTCTCAAGGCCGCAGCCGGGAGGCGGTGGACCAGATGCAAGAGGCTGTACGCCTGGCTCCCAAGGATGCCAACCTGTGGTATCTCCTGGGACTGGGCCAGATTGAAAATAATGATGAGCCGGGAGCTTTGGAATCCTTTAACGAAGCTTTAAAAATAGAGCCTTCCTTTATTCGTGCTTTGTTTAACCGCGCTCTGTTGAATGAAAAAGTGGGCCGGCTGGAGCAGGCTTTGCAGGATTTGGAAAACTGTTCTTCCCTGGAAAAGGGAAATGCGGATATTCCTTTCACTCTTGCGGTGATGCTTTACCGCAATGGGCGGTACCGTGAGGCCGCTGCCGCTGCCGCGGAAGCCCTGCGCCGCGACCCGGGACATGCCCGGGCCAGGCAAATTTTGGAATCAGCTTCTCGACATGGAAGATAAGAAATAGTATATTAACATTATGTGTATGAAATTTTCATCTTGGTGTATCTTATTGGCATCCACATTCATGATGGGGTCCTCTCTCTGTTGGGCGGATTCTTCCGGAGCAGCGGATGATCCTTCCCTCCGCACTTGGACTAATAAAAATACAGGCAGTACGGTGGAAGCCCGCCCAGTAGCCCTGAATATGAAGACCGTCAAATTGGTGACGACGGCTAAAAAGCCCATTACGATGCCGCTGGAAAAGCTTTCCGATGAAGATCGCGCATGGCTGGAGGAACACAAGGAAGTGATCGGCAAGCCTATTGCAGAATGGTCGTCCATGCCGTCCGGCCCTGTGGCGGAAGAGATGAAGGGAAAGACTTACATGCTTGAAAACGGCAAACTTAAAAAGAGGGACGGGAAATTGAATCCCAAGCATTTCATTTTGTATTTCAGTGCAAGCTGGTGCGGTCCTTGCTGCCGGAATGCGCCTCACAGCGTGGAGGCCTATAACAGGGTGGTAAAGGATAATCCGGATGTGGAAGTAATCATGTGCAATATGGACCAGAACTTGGATGCCGTCCAGAAATGGGCTGCTGCCAATAACATGCCATGGCCTATCCTGTTGAAAGTGGATTTGACGGAGCTTGCCAAGAAGGTGGCTCCACGCGGTATCCCTACCATGATTCTGGTGGACAAGGACGGCAAGCCTATTCAGTCCTCTCAAAACATGGAACAGTTGGTAAAAGCCATCGGTTCAAGCCGTTCTTCCCGCTAGGCGGCGCATTGTCTGATTGTTGAGGAGATGTCTTCTACCCGCAAATCCCAGTCCGACCGTTCTGCGGAAACCAGCGGCAAAATCCTCCGTGCTGCACAGAAGCTTTTTGCCCTCAGGGGATTTAATGGCGTGACCATGAGGGCGGTCGCTTCTGAAGCAGGAGTTAATCTGGCTTCTATCGTTTACTATTTTGAGAATAAGGAGGGACTGTATCTGGCTGTTTACAGACAATATGCGGAACCTCTGATGAAAGCGCGCATGAAGATGCTGAAAGAGGCGGATCTTCATCCGTCCCTGAGGGCGTATGCCCGTGCATTTATAGAACCTGCTTTCCGGCTATTTCTGGATGAGAGCCTGGGAGGGCCGGATCATGTCCGTTTATTGTGGCGTTTGCCGCAGGAGCCGGAATATCTTGGAAGAAAAATCTATGATGAATTTTATGCTCCATCTATCCAGGAGATGATAGCAAGAATTCGGAGATTCTGTCCGTGGGATGATGAGCTTTCCTTATCTTGGCATGCGCATATCATGAGTTCCATCTTCCATGCTACGTTGGGGAAATATGTCGCGTGCATGGATCTTCAAGAAAAGGAACCGTGGATGAAGGATCAGGAGCACATTTTGCAGATGATTGTGAATACCGCCGTTTTTCTGATCTCCCGTCCGGCTCTGTCTCCGGAGGAAGAGGAAAGGCAGGGATAACATGGATGGGGGTGCGCGTTTTTCGTTACGCTTCTCCCAGTTCTTTTCTGAGAGTTCTGACTGTTCCCGTGATGTCGGGGTGTGTAAGCAGCCAGGAAACGATGACTACCCTATTTGCCCCCGCCTCCAGTACGGAGAGCAGTGTGTTCCCATTGATGCCGCCGATACAGAAGACAGGGAAATTTTCCGGTAGCTGTTGCTGTACGCTTGCGATGTCTTCCAGGCCAATGGCCTGTCTTCCCGGTTTGGTACCCGTGGGGAACAAGGGCCCAAACCCGATATAGTCCGCCTGCTCTCCACATGCACCCAGGGCCTGTTCAGGACTATGCGTGGACCGTCCTATAACGGCATCCTTTCCCAGCAGCCCCCTTACGGATGCCAAGTCTCCGTCATCCTGTCCCAGATGGACGCCGTCTGCGCCGATGTTCAGGGCAATTTCAGGATAATCGTTGATGATGAAAAGACAGCCGTATTTACGGCACAGGGGGGCAAGCTGGCGCCCCATATTTTCAATGTGTTCCGGGTTATGGTTTTTTGCCCTTAGCTGGAGAATGCGCAGGCCGCCTGCCAATAGTTTTTCTGTTACAGGGAGTAGTTGATGTTCAGCTGTATATCCCATATCTACAATACCGTACAGACGGCAGGATGAGAGGCATTCCTTCCTGTTCATGGCAAGGGATTGTACCGGATAAAATCATCCCGGCAAGACGCTTCCCATTCTTGACCCTAAAAGAGGGTGTGATACACTCCCCGCATTGTGTCACCCGCCTTATATTCCGCCGCTAAAAGTGTATTATTCCAAATGAATCCGGAAACTGCCCACAAGGTGACCTTGTGGGGGTTGCGCCTGGCAGAAAAAATGCGTGTACTGCCTCTAGTAATGGGGGAAGTTCCTTCTGATCCTGTGGAAATCCTGGGGATGAAATTCCCCAACCGGGTGGGACTTGCCGCCGGAATGGACAAGGAAGCGGATACGGTAAGCGCTTTTGGCCAGGCCGGATTCGGTTTTGTGGAAGTGGGTAAGCTGACGCCCCGGCCGCAACCGGGCAATGAAAGGCCCCGCCTGTTCCGGCTGATTCCCCAGAAAGCTATTATCAACCGGATGGGGTTTAACAATGAAGGTATTGCCGCCGGAGTGGAAAACATTCGCTCCGCCACTCGTTTTCACGGTGTGCTAGGTGTCAATATTGGGAAAAATAAAATAACTCCCAATGAGGATGCCGCCCAGGATTACCTTACTTGTCTGCGTGCGGCATGGCCTGTGGCGGATTATATAGCCATCAATTTCTCTTCTCCCAATACGCCAGGCCTGCGCGACCTTCAGGCGGCGGAACCTGCTGCCCGTCTGCTGGCTTCCCTGAAATCGGAGCAATCCAACCTGGCTGCGGAAACGGGTCGCCATGTGCCCATTTTTATGAAAGTGGCTCCAGATGTGACAGATGAGCATATCGCGGAGCTCAGCCGCGTTTTTCTGGATGAGGGACTGGATGGTCTTATTGCTACGAATACGACTCTTTCCCGCGTTGGGGTAGAGGCCAATCCTCGGCATGAAGAAGCAGGCGGCCTGTCCGGCGCTCCTCTGACGGAACGGTCCACGGAAGTTATTGGAGCTTTTGCTTCCGAATTGAAAGGACGTATTCCGATCATTGGCGTTGGAGGCATTATGAGCGGGGCGGATGCCGTCGCCAAAATCAAGGCCGGAGCCAGCCTAGTGCAGCTTTATACCGGCTTCGTTTATCGCGGCCCGGACCTTATCCGGGAATGTGTGGAAGCCATGAAGGCCGAATGCCCTGTTCACCGCTGATTTCCTTTATTAACCGCTTACAGGATCCATCCATGCCCGGTTCCTTCGTACACCTTCACAATCACACGGAATATTCGTTGCTGGACGGCGCCGTCCATATCAAGGACCTCATTGCTGAGTGTTCCCGCATGGGGATGCCCGCCGTTGCTGTCACGGATCACGGCAATCTGTTCGGAGCCATTGAACTGGTCATGGAGACAAACAGCCTCAATAAATCCGTGGCCGCCTGGAACAAGGAGCATCCGGAAGGACCGCGGAAGCAGGAGGTAAAGCCTATCTTTGGTTGCGAGGTTTACCTTTCCCCGACTCCCATCAGCGTGAAAAAACAGCTTCCCGGCCGCCGCAAATACACACATCTCCTTTTGCTGGCGGAAAATGAAACCGGGTGGCAGAATCTGGTTAAGCTGGTGTCCCGTTCCCACTTGGAAGGCTTTTATTATAAACCCCGCGTGGATATGGAAACCCTGCGGGAATTCCATGAGGGCCTCATCTGTTGTACAGCATGCATTGCCGGACCGCTTAATGAGTGGCTGCTCAATGACCAGCCTGAAAAAGCAGAGGAAGCCCTTCTGGCGCTAAAGGATATTTTTGGGGACGACAATATTTTTGTAGAGCTTCAGGACCATGGCATGGAGGAACAGAAAAAATGCCTGCCGGAGCTGGTGCGTATCGCCCGCAAGACCAATACCCCCATTGTTGTCACCAATGACGTGCACTTCCTCAGGAAGGAAGATCACGACATGCACGATGTTTTGATTTGCATAGGAACCAACGAAAAACTGGCTTCCCCAAAACGCATGCGCTATTCCACGGAAGTGTATTTGAAATCTCCAGAGGAAATGCGGGAGGTATTCAAGGATTATCCGGATGCCGTGGAAAATACGTTGAAAATTGCGGAACGGTGCAATGTTACCATCAAGCTGGATTCCACCAGTACGGAGAAATACCCCGAATTCGGCACGCCAGACGGGTCGTCGCGCGAAGAATACCTGCGTAAAGTATGCTATAAGGGGCTGGAAGAGCGGTACGGAAAGGAACGTGTAGCTGCAGATAAGGAATTGCGCGATCGTCTGGATTATGAACTTGGAATTATCAACCAGTTGAAATTTCCTTCCTATTTCCTGATTACGGCGGATTTCATCAACTGGGCCAAGGATCATGACATTCCCGTAGGTCCCGGTCGCGGTTCCGCAGCCGGTTCCTTGGTGGCTTATGCCATGAAAATCACGAACATAGATCCTCTGAGATTCGGATTAATCTTTGAACGTTTCCTAAATCCGGAACGCGTCAGCCCTCCGGATATCGATATTGACTTTTGCCAGACACGCCGGCCGGAAGTAATTGATTATGTTCGGCAGAAATACGGGGAGCGCGCTGTTTCCCACATTATTACGTACGGCACCATGGGTGCCAAGTCCGTACTCAGGGACGTAGCACGTGTGATGGATATGTCCTATGCGGACGGGGACCGTATTTCCAAACTTATCGAAACCGGCCCCAAGGTGACTCTTCAGTCCAGCTACAAGAGTAACGAGGAGCTGAGGGAGTTGATTGCCTCTGATGAGGGGTATGCGGAATTGTGGGGGTACGCGACCCGCCTGGAAGGCTTGATCCGCAACGTGGGGGTACATGCGGCAGGTGTTGTGATCGGTGACCGTCCCCTGGACGAGCATGTGGCCCTTACCCGTGACGATCTGTCCGATCCTCATGCCGCTGTCGTCGCCCAGTGCGACATGAGCGCGATTTATGAAGTGGGGCTTTTGAAGATGGACTTCCTGGGTTTGAAAACCCTGACCGTCATGCATGATGCGGAGCAATACGCCCGCTGGCGCGTGCCGGAGTTCAAACTGGATTCCGTCCCTCTGGATGACCGGGAAACCCTGGACTTGCTGAACAGGGGGGATACGATGGGGGTTTTCCAATTGGAATCCGGCGGTATGGTGGACACTTGCCGCCGTTACGGGATTCAGAAAATTGAAGACATCATTGACTTGCTGGCTCTTTACCGACCGGGGGCCATGCAGTTTATGGATGAAATGATTGAAGTGAAGAAGGGACTGCGCCAGGTGGAGTATGAGCATCCTTTGCTGGAACAGGTCAGTGGGGAAACCTACGGCGTGATGATCTACCAGGAACAGGTGCAGGCGGCGGCCAAGCTGCTGGCCGGCTATACGCTTGGCGGGGCCGACCTTCTGCGGCGCGCCATGGGCAAGAAAGACCCGGCGAAGATGGCCAAGGAAAAGGCCCACTTTGTGGAAGGATGCTGGAAAACAAACCAGATTGATGAAAAAACGGCTACAGCTATCTTTGACAAGATTGAAAAATTCGCCGGGTATGGTTTTAATAAATCCCACTCCGCCTGCTACGGGCATATTTCCTACTGGACGGCCTATCTCAAGGCCCACTTCCCTGTGGAATTCCTCTGCGGGCTGATGTCTAATGAGGCGAACAATGACAAAATCGGAGTGTTCATTCAGGAAGCCAATCGCATGGGTATTGAGATCCTGCCTCCCGATGTGAATAAATCCATGCTCAAGTTCACTCCTGAGAAAATGCCCTCCGGCAAGCTGGCCGTGCGTTATGGGCTGGCGGCCATTAAGAACGTGGGAGAGGGGGCTATGCAGATTCTTCTGGAAGAAAGAGAGAAGAATGGGGAATTTTCCAGTATGGAGGACATTTGTAACAGGCTGGATTCCAAATCTGTCAACAAAAAGATTCTGGAATCCCTGATTCGTGCGGGAGCGCTGGACTGGACGCTGGAGCCGCGTTGTGTTCTGTTCGAACGTGTGGACCTGGCCCTCAGCGGAGCTTCCCAGGTACATAAGGATAAGGCTCTGGGGCAGGGGTCTCTGTTTGACATGACCTTTGAAGCGCCCAGGGTGAAGGATGAACCTGCCGTTCCAGAGTGGTCCAAGGAGCAGCGTATGGGAGATGAAAAGGATCTGTTGGGCGCTTATTTTTGCGGCCATCCCTTGGACTCCATGCGCGGTGTCATTGATGCGGAAAAATATACCCGCATAGGACTCATTGACACGCTGGAACCACACGAACTCAAGCAGAAGCACCAGATTGCCGGCATGGTTCGTTCCGTCACCCCAAAAATCAGCAAGGGCGGTAGAAAATTCGCCATTCTGACGTTGGAAGATTTTACCGGCAGCATAGAAGTGTTGTTGTGGTCGGATGTTTATGAAAAGGCTCAGGAAATGGAGGGAGGCTTGGAGCCGGGCGTTTTCGTCTCCGTGCGAGCCAACATCCGGGAGGATGACCGTACATCCTCCAAAAGCGTGGCTGCCCAGAGCATTGACCCACTTGGAGGCAAAAAGCGCAAATCCAAATCCGGGGATCAGGGGCCTCTGAATATCATTGTCAGTCCCCTCCGCCACACGAGAAAAAATCTGGAACAGATACGGGATATTCTAAAAAGGTATCCCGGTCGTTCCAAAGTCAATCTCACCATCAAGGACAGCCTGGGCCATAGCCAAATTCTGGAACTGGATGAACGGTTTCGCGTGAATCGCTGCCCGGAGCTGGAAACAGAGCTTTCCATGTACAACTAAGGCCATGCCGGGAGGAAAACTGTCATTGCCGGAATCTGAACGCCTGGTGTTACGGGAGTGGCGGGAAAAAGACTGGCCTTTTTTTGCGGCTATGAACGCCAATCCCCAGGTGATGCGTTTTTTTCCCGGTGTCATGACGGAAAAGGATTCTCTTTCCATGTGGAACCGTATACGGAAAGAACTGGATGAAAGAGGGTATGGATTGTACGCAGTGGAATTGAAACATTCCGGTTCCTTGATCGGACTTCTCGGCTTTCATTGGGCTGATTTTGAAGCGGACTTTACACCGTGTGTGGAAATAGGCTGGAGGCTTGTGCCGGAAGCCTGGGGGTACGGATACGCTACGGAAGGCGCCCGTGCATGCCTGAAACATGGTTTTGCACGATTCGGCTTTGACAGGGTATATTCTTTTACTGCTTGCGTGAATTTCCCTTCACAAGCTGTGATGCAACGTGTTGGAATGCGAAAAATAGCGGAATTCAATCATCCCAAAGTAGCTCCGGATTCCATTCTTTATCCGCATGTACTTTATGTGAAGGATACCTTCCGGAAAATTGAACGGGAGTAATCTTGAAGGAATGCCACCTGTTGACCGGGTAAAAAGTGCAGGGAGGGGGAGAAGGTACCTCTGCTGCCAGCCGTGGCTTAAAAGGGTGTAACTTGCCACGGCATTAACCCGGTATAGGTTGGGTATTTCTTCCCCCTGTCTGCACCAGAAGTTGCTCATCAGGAAAAGCGGGGAAGATTCCACGATGTTGGTTTTATTATTGTGCAGCAGTTTTTTTGATGGAAATTCGGGTTAATCCGTATTTTTCCCTTTCTGAAAGTGCGCATGCACGCCTCAGCATCAGGAACCGTAAAAGTCCGTGACACAGTTTTTTCCAATGGATGTTGTATTGTTAAGATAGGGGGTAACACATTATCCCGTCTGGGAATTGCATCCGAAAACGTCCGTTTCTCTTAACTGTCATAATATGGAGATGTCATACATAAAGTTATCTGGAGATATTGGCGAGTTTTTATAAAGATATTTGCAATTAAATAATTTTTAGTCATCAATGAATGATGAAATAAATCTCGACTCTGTGTTTTTCCGGGAAAATTATACCTAGGATAATGACAATGGAAATATGAACGCTTTTATTCTCGGGTGCTTCTATCCTTCATGCGGGTTGCCTTTCACGGTTGGCCCGGAAACGATGAAACAATAGATACCGTCATGTTTGATCCAAATCAAAAACCCGATACAGCCCGGGCGGAAAATTCCATTTTCGGTTCTCCGGAAGCAGATAACCTTCTCCCTAAGGATGAGTTCCCGGATTATGCGATGCGCGCGGAGGACGCTTTCCAATTGGTGTCCGATGAATTGATGCTGGACGGCAATGCCCGCCAGAATCTTGCAACCTTCTGCCAGACCTGGGATGAAAAGCAGGTCAGGATGCTGATGAATCTCAGCATTAACAAGAACATGATTGACAAGGATGAATATCCCCAGACAGCCGCTATTGAGATGCGTTGCGCTGCCATTATTGCCAATCTTTGGAATGCCAGCCAGAATGAAAAGCCTATTGGTTGTTCCACTATCGGTTCCAGTGAAGCATGCATGCTTGGAGGCATGGCCGCCCTGTGGCGCTGGAGAGCCCGCCGGAAAGCCGCCGGCAAACCCATTGACAAGCCCAACCTGGTATGCGGCCCTGTCCAAATCTGCTGGCACAAGTTCTGCCGCTATTGGGATATTGAAATGCGTGAAATCCCGATGGCGCCCGGAAAATGGAAGATGGATGTTGACCGGATGCTGGAACAGATTGATGAGAACACCATCGTTGTGGTTCCCACGTTCGGAGTGACCTATACGGGTGCTTATGAATTGCCGGCGGAGATTGCCAAGGCCCTGGATGATTATGAAAACAAGACCGGCATCAGCGTTGACATCCATGTAGATGGAGCCAGCGGCGGTTTCCTTGCTCCGTTCTGCGCCCCGGATCTTGTCTTTGACTTCCGCATTCCCCGCGTCAAGTCCATCAGTGCTTCCGGCCATAAATACGGATTGGCTCCGCTCGGAGTGGGCTGGGTCGTTTGGAGAGATATTTCCGAACTGCCTGAAGGGTTGATCTTCAATGTCAACTATCTTGGCGGGGAAATTCCCAATTTTGCCATTAACTTCTCACGACCGGCCGGACAGATTATCTGCCAGTATTATGATTTCATCCGACTGGGCAAGGAAGGCTATACGAACATCCATACACAGGCCTACGAAGTAGCGAAGTACATTTCAGATGAGCTTTCCAAACTGGGGCCGTATGAATTCATTTGTACGGGCGATCCGGAAAAAGGTATTCCCGCCGTCTGCTTCTTCATCAAGGATGGAGCCCGTGCGAACTACACGCTCTTTGACCTTTCGGACAAGCTGAGAACCCGCGGTTGGCAGGTGCCCGCCTTCACGCTCCCTGCCAACTGTCAGGATACGGTGGTGATGCGCGTCATGGTTCGCCAGGGCTTCTCCAAAGATTTGGCAGACCTGTTCCTGGAAGACTACAAGCGCATGCTCTCTTTCTTCGAGAAACACCCGGTCTCTTCTCCGATGACGGCGGAAGAAGGAACGGCTTTCCACCATTCCTGATGGAAGAAGCTCTGCTGAGCGATTTTTGTTGGATGAATAAGTGTGTGTAAGCGCAGCTCCGCAGTTGTCAAGGTTTGTGCGTGGACCTGACGGCTGCGGAGCTTTAATAAGTGTTTATTTGATACGTTTCGATATTTCAGCAGGGTATTCAACAGCCCCAGGGAGGTAATCCGGGGCGGAAAGGCTGTTCTGCTATGGGCCGGATGCAGAATGATATGTTCCTTTTCTTTGTTGTGGAACGGAACACCTTCCTCTCCAGAAATAATCCGGAGGGGTTGGATAGGTCAGGGAGGTTCGTTTTTTCCGTTTATCTAGAAGTAATAATTGGCACCTGGGTATGAGGAAAGAACGTACGGGACGGCATAATTCTATCTGTCGTGAATTTGGCCGTATCTTTTAGGGAGGCGGTGTTTCATACCCCCGGCTTGGGGCTCAACAGAAACCTGCAGACCGCTATTATAATCGCCCGGATAGGCCATCTAGGGAGAAAACCGGGGGCTTTATTCCATCTTTTTTGTCTTCGCTTTCTTCTTTTCCGCCTGTCGGACTGGTTCCTCCCTCCTTTCCTTTGGTGGCTTTAATATACAGTTGACCGTCAGTCCCGCTTTATGAAGCAATACCTCATTCATGGTCGGAAGGGTGCTGCGTGACTATGCCGGAACTGGTTGCTGGAATCAGGTCCGGAAGAATTGTTCGTGTTGGTGAGGACAACACTTTCTTTTTCTTTGGCCATCATCGGGAAGCCCTCCTCCGGGAACGTCCATATTGCCTCCTATTGCCGCTTCGGAAGAGTAGATGGCTTCTCCTTCGGATCTTGAGCTGTGTTTATTCTCCTGCCTCAAAAAAGGCCGGTAAATATAACTTTATATGGGGAAACGCATGGTAGGTTTGAAATTTGAATCAGAGAATAACCGGGGAAAACATGTTGAAAAAACGAAATGCCGGACGTTGCTATCAGGCCTGTTCCCTGTATTTTCCCATCCAAGCATAAAAAAGTATTAGTGAGGATTTTCTTGGAATTGATGTTTTTAATATAACTAACATATATTAAATTGTTTATGTGCATAATTCTAAACGAATTATGCCGTATTTTGTTTGGATAAACTTGACAATAAATTGAAAATGGCGTTGACAATGATAAAAACCGATAATATTATCCTGCAATAATCAGGAGATAGTTGGTTATGTTGATTAAATTCAAACACTTCGTAGGGACATTTGTGTTGATTTTCCTTTTGTTGGGGGCGTGGGCGGCAGGAAAGGTCGTAACCGTCCAGATACCGGAGCAACTTCCGGAATGTCCGGTCCGTTTTATTCGCGGCACGCTGGTAGCTGGCGACGGCTCCATTTGGGCCGTAGGAGAAAAAGAAAGCATTTACCGCCTTCAGATTGGGGACCGGACATATGAAAAATCGTGGCTTAATATGGATTATTATTCCGGTTTCCCCAAAGGAAAGAATTTCACCTGTATCGCGGAGGACAGGCAGGGGCGCATCTGGGCGGGCACGGATGACAGCGGCGTAGCCGTTTTTAACGGAAGGGAATGGAAGATGTATGACCGCAGCAATGCCCTGAATGGAGAGCATGTTTATGCTTTGGCCATTTCTCCCGTTTCCGGGGAGGTGGCCGTCGCCACATCCGGAGGCGTATCCATTTACGATCCTGCAGGCGATTCATGGAAGACGCTGGACAGGTCCACCGGCCTGGTGGAAGACCAGGCGGCTTCCGCAGGTTTTGATACCAGGGGGAATTTGTGGCTGGCCTATGCTTGCGGCGGGGTATCCTGCTCTTCGCGCCAGTCAAAGTATATGCAGTGGAAAAATGTTCAGGCTCCCTGGTACTGGGATAACAGGCAATTCTCCCGTCAGCCGTACCAGCCGTATGGTGATGGTTTGCCTTCCAATATCTGCAATGTTTTGACTTGTACGGATAAGGGCCAGGTGTTGGTAGGTACCTGCTCAGGCTTGGCGTACAGTAACGGCATTAGTTCTTGGCGTTATATGAGAGGGCGTGATTATGCCCAGAAAAACAACCATCTGTATGGTTCTGCCGCACGAAAGACTGCGGTGCCGGGGGAGTCGAATTCCAGAATGTTGTCTGAAGATTTTATTTCTTCCATTATCCAGCAGGAAAAGGAAATTTTCATCGGCTACCGGATGCAGGGAGTGGATGTTCTGGATGCTGAAAAAATGACGGTGAATCAGAGAATAAGGAAGGGGCTGGAAAACGTGGATGTTCCTTCCTTGCTGGCGCTTCAGGACGGGAGTGTTTGGGCGGCGACATACGGACGGGGCTTTGTTCGTCTGAAAAAGGGGACTCTGGCTTATAAACTGGACAGGGAACAGATGGACAATGAAGTCCCGTTCCCTCGTCCGGCGCAGATGGAGGAGCCTTCTGTGGTGCTCAGAAGGTTGGAAAGGCTGGGGTCCGATGCGCATGCGGGGAAGAATATTGTGTTCCGGGGGGAGGACTGGACTACAAAAGGGGACTGGTGCGGGAAGTACGGGCACACGCGTGCCACGCTGTGCGCCACGAATGCCCCCATGAGCAATTCCGAATTCAAAGCCAAGCCTATTAAGTTCCGTACTCTTTCTTCCGTTCCCGGTCATCCCGGATACAAGGGGGCCTTGTCTCCCTACTGGATTCAGGGGCTGATGGGGCTCAACCGCAAGAAAGGGGACGCTTTGCGCTGGTGGGTGCACAGCATCAAGGAAAATGATAACCGCAACGTTCTTTTCGACCCTACGGATTCCGTGCGGACAGAGGCGGAGTGGGATGACCACGGAGAAGTGTATCCGGGCTTTGTGGACGGACCCGATATATGGGTAGCCGTAGAGGTGCCGGAAGGTGTCCATGAAATAGCCCTGTATTTTTACAATCCCAACGGTTATCTCACCAATGAATCCAGGCGGGATTACGTGGTGGAAGCCAGAAGGCACCCTTCCACCGCTCCCCTTGTGTTCCAGTTCAATATTGAGGGGGATCTTGCGATAGGAGAACAGAATAATTGGGGGAAGGAACTTGCTGCATCCATGGAGCAGTGGTATTCCTACCCGGTGGAGGCGCGCACACGCGTTTCCAGATTTGCGGGGTCCGGGGTTTATAAAAGGTTCATGAGCAGGAAAGGGGGGATTTACCTGTTCCGTATTTGCCGGAACGGTTCCTTTAATACCATTTTAAACGGCGTGTTTGTGAATGAAAAAATACCGTGGGAAATTCGAATGCCTGAGGAACTGCCTTATTACGTATCCGGTGCTCTGGCCGGTATTGTCCCCACTCCGGAAAGGGTGAGTGGAGCTACTCTGGGACAGAGGGAAAAGGCTGTGTGCAAGCCTCTGTATGAGTTGCAGTATACGCGCAAGTACCTTACTCCGGCTGCGTGCAGTCTTCAGAACAGGTATATTCTTTCCCTGTGGCGG
>ERZ779855.1059-NODE-1059-length-19918-cov-5.496551_pt1 | contig 19918 bp, 17 predicted proteins | sample MGYA00511370_ERZ779855 | MGnify/ENA primary metagenome ERZ779855 (study PRJEB29588, sample SAMEA1967319) | human gut metagenome | biome: human gut; feature: human-associated habitat; material: faeces | place: Denmark | collected 2008/2010 ...
GAGCCCTTGCGGGTGGAGGTGATGCGCTCCTGCAGAGCGCCCATCTCGGTGGCCAGCGTGGGCTGGTAGCCGACGGCAGAGGGCATACGGCCCAGCAGCGCCGAAACCTCGGAACCTGCCTGGACATAACGGAAAATGTTGTCGATAAACAGCAGCACGTCCTGGTGCTTTTCATCACGGAAGTACTCCGCCATGGTCAGACCGGTCTGTGCCACACGCATACGGGACCCAGGCGGTTCGTTCATCTGACCGAACACCAGGGCGGTTTTTTCGATAACGCCGGACTCCTTCATTTCGTTCCACAGGTCGTTGCCCTCACGGGAACGCTCACCGACACCGGTGAAGATGGAATAGCCGCCGTGTTCCGTTGCGACGTTGTGGATCAGTTCCTGGATGAGGACGGTCTTACCAACGCCGGCGCCGCCGAACAGACCGACTTTACCGCCCTTGGCGTACGGTGCCAGCAGGTCGATGACCTTGATACCGGTTTCCAGGATCTCAACTACCGGACTCTGGTCACGGAAAGACGGTGCCGGACGGTGAATCGGCCACTTTTCGTCGGTCTTGACTTCACCGGCATCGTCAATCGCCTCACCCAGCACATTGAACATTCTGCCCAGGGTCGCTGTGCCTACCGGCACCTTAATGCAGGAACCGGTCGCAAGGACTTCCATATCCTTTGCAAAGCCCTCTGTGGAGGACAGGCTGATGCAGCGGACAATGCCGTTGCCCATATGCTGCGCAACTTCCATCACGCAGGTTTTACCGCCGTTGTCGACGGTGAGTGCATCCTTGATCATCGGAAGCTTTCCCGGGAATGCCACATCAATGACAGGTCCTAAAACCTGCACGATTTTCCCTTTTTCCATATCATCATTCCTTTCCGGACGGCGGCGGCAGAACTCCGCCGCTGCCAAGCCTTCCAATTCATATTACTCGGTGCAGCGCCTCACATTTCTGCGGAGTTTGCACCGCTGACGATCTCTGTGATCTCCTGGGTGATCGCTGCTTGTCTCGCCCGGTTATACTGGAGCGACAGATTTTGCAGCATATCCTTTGCACTGGTGGTGGCGGAGTCCATTGCGGACATTCTCGCCTGCTGTTCGCTGCAGAACGACTCTACCATTGCGCCATAGATCATGCCCTTCATAAAGTTCGGGGTCAGATGTTCCATAACGATGTTAGGGCTGGGAGAGAACACAGCCTCGTGGTGCCGTGTTATTTCACCCTCGCTCTGTACGAAATGCTCTGCATCCAGCGGCAGGAGCTGTAGGATCTTCGGTTCAAAGGTAATGGACGAAACCATATCGGTATAGATGATATACACATCATCCAGATCACCGTCATCAAACGCTTTCAGCATCTGTTCCGCAATGCGGCGGGAACGATAGAGGGTCGGGTTCTGGGTGGTATAGATAAACTCGGTATCCACGTCCAGTTCTCCGGCTCTGGCACGGCGCTGAAAGTACATTCTTCCCACCTGTCCCATGACGTACAGATGGCTCTGCTTGTGTGCCGCCATCTTCTCTTCCGTCAGCTTGATGATGTTGTGGTTATAGGAGCCGCACATACCCTTGTCTGCTGTAATGACAATATAGCCGACCTTTCGATCTTCGGGCTTGATCTCTTCCCGGCGGTCGAAATACCGCATATCGATGTCCTCCGGCGCACGGGAAAGAATACTCCGCATCGCATACAGCAGCTTATTGAAATAGGGCTGTGTTGCCGCAAGATCCTTCTTTGCCTTTTTCAGCTTTGAGGAGGAGATCAGATACATGGCGTTGGTGATCTTCATAATGTCGTTGATGCTCTTGATCCGGTCACGGATCTCACGCATATTGCCCATTTTAGTTCACCTGCTTTTTATAGGTACGTACCAGTTCCAGAAGCTTTTCTCTGGATTCATCCGAAAGCTTTCCGGTCTCGTTGATTTCCTTTACGATGGCTGCGCCGTTTGCCTCAACGTAGTTCATCAGACCCTCACGGAACGACCGCAGGTCTGCCAGAGCCACATCGTCCAGCAGTCCGTTGGATGCCGCAGAAAGGATCACAACTTCTTTCCACATTGCCAGCGGATGATACAGCGGCTGTTTCAGCAGTTCCATCAGCACATGGCCGTGATCCAGCATTGCCTGTGTTGCCGGGTCCAGATCCGAGCTAAACTGGGTGAACACTTCCATTTCACGGAACTGTGCCAGATCCACACGCATCTGACCGGACGCCTTTTTCATCGCCTTGGTCTGTGCGGCGCCGCCGACACGGGATACGGACAGACCGACGTTGACTGCCGGACGCATACCGGCGTTGAACAGCTCGCTCTCCAGGAAGATCTGACCGTCTGTGATGGAGATAACATTGGTCGGGATATAAGCGGAGATATCGCCTGCCTGGGTCTCGATGATGGGCAGTGCGGTGATAGAACCGCCGCCGTGCGCATCGTCCAGACGGCAGGAGCGCTCCAGCAGACGGGAGTGCAGATAGAATACGTCACCCGGATAAGCTTCACGCCCAGGCGGACGGTGGAGCAGCAGGGACATTGCACGGTATGCCACAGCGTGCTTGGAAAGATCATCGTATACGATCAGCACGTCCTTGCCCTGGCTCATGAAATATTCTGCGATTGCCGTGCCGGCATACGGTGCGATATACTGTACCGGAGCCGGTTCGCTGGCGGATGCGGATACTACAATGGAATAGTCCATTGCGCCGTTTTTCTTCAGGGTAGAAACGATCTTTGCCACGGTAGAGGACTTCTGTCCGATCGCAACGTAAATACAGATCACGTTCTGACCCTTCTGGTTAATGATGGTATCCACTGCGATCGACGTCTTACCTGTCTGACGGTCGCCGATAATCAGCTCACGCTGACCACGACCGATCGGGAACATCGAGTCGATGGAAAGGATACCTGTCTGCAGCGGCACGTTGACCGATTTCCGGTATGCAACGCCCGGTGCCTCATGCTCAATGGGAAAATAGTCCTCTGCCTCCAGCGGATCACCGCCGTCGATCGGGTTGCCCAGTGCGCCGACAACTCTGCCGATCATTTTCTGGGTCACGCCGATGCCGGCACGCTTGCCGGTACGTACAACAGAAGTCCCTTCTGTAATGCCATAGTCGCTGCCCAGCAGAACGACGCCAATGGTCTTTGTCTCCAGGTTCTGGACAATGCCCCGAACACCTGTTTCAAATTCTACCAGCTCGCCGTACATAGCGTGCTGCATACCGAATACCGTTGCGATACCGTCACCCACACGAACGACTGTACCGGTTTCCTGCACGCCGGACTTCCGGTCGAAGTCCTCGATCTCGCTTTTCAAGACCGATATGATCTCACTTGCATTCATGGTACTCATGTCTTACCCTCACCTCCGTATCAGGCTCTTGCGCATATTGCGGATGGATGCACGCATACTCCGATCGTACTCGTCATCCCCGATATGCAGCACAAAGCCGCCCAGCAGCGCCGGATTCTGTTTCAGCTCCAGCTGAACCTCCGGCTCGCCGGTTTTTGCGCAGATCATCTTTTTCATCGCTGCGAGCTGCGCCTCTGTCAGCGGTGTTACATATTCCAGCACGGCGTGCGCACAATGGCGCTGCTGCCGTTCCAGTGCTTGATACTCTGAAAAAATATCCAGTATGCTGTCGATCTGACCGTTTTGGCAGACAACCTTCAGAAAGGTGCGCAGCGACGCCGGAAAGATCCGGTCGATCACCGCAAACTTTTCCGCCTCGGGAATCGTCGGGTTGCTCAGGGCATCCGTCAGCTGGGGGCAGTTCTGAAAGGTTGTCTGTGCATCCGCCACGTCGGCTGACGTCTTTGCAAGCGTCAGCAGCACATTCGCATAGGATGTCACTGCACCATTCATTTTTCTGCTCCTTCCTCAGACAGGAACGCATTCACCAGATCCCGGTTGGTCTGGTCGTCCACCTTCTGTTCCATCAGCTTGGATGCTGCTGCCAGCGCCAGATCGGCGATCTCGCCCTGAACGCCGTCCAGTGTCTGCCGGCGCTCCCGCTCGATCTCCTTCTGTGCCTCTTTGAGGAGCGTATCTGCCTGCTGCTGTGCCTGAGCTATCTGGCTTGCATACTGCTCCTTCTGGTTTTCAAGAGCTACTATAGCCGCCTCGACATCTGCCTGCTGCTTCTCATAGTCATCCTGCATGGCTGTGAGCTCATTCATGTCGTTGTCAAGCTTAGTACCAATCTCCTTCACCTGCTCAACTGCTGCCTGATAAGAATCCATAAGAGCACGATCCGAATCATATACATCTGACACGTACTCTATACGATTGAGCATATCTGTGATACCATTTGACTCAATAATTGCTGTCCAGATATTGTCCTCAGCGCTATTTTCATACATGAACTGTATACGCTTCTTCATGGCGTCATACTGCTCCTGCTGCTTTTCCTGAGCAGCTGCAAGATCCTTCTGATTCTGCTCTATCTCTGCCTGTTTATTTGTGATATCTGTCTGAAGCTTCTTTTGTGCTGCAAGAATCTCATCAAGCTTTGCAGATTTATTCTTTATATCATCAGCAGTAGTCTGCTGCTGATCCTTTAGACCATTAATCTCATTCTTCTTATCCTTGAGATCCTTCTCAGCCTGTGACTTCTTCTTTTCTGCATCCTTCTGCTTCTGTGTCTTGGCATATACCTTCTCAAGTCCACTGTTTATGTATCCGCTAAATGTAGTGCCCTCTACTGCCGGTCCTGTAAAAACGAGTGCCGATGTTAACACAGTACATATAGCACGTGTCCATTTCTGATTCATTTTATTCCTCCTGTAATACGACGGTCAGATTGACCTTTCCTTCCACAATTTACGTTCAATATACATTCGGATATATTATCGCACAAAATGAATCTTTTTTCCACATCTTTTTGTAAATTTACAGAATTTTCCACATTTTATATAATGATATGATTAAAAGGTATTTTGCCCCTAATTTATGATTCACATGCGCGCTATTATAAGTCTATCATCAGGTTTGATGCTATCTGAGGTCAGAGTGTTTATTTCCATTATGTTTTCAACAGTGGTGCGGTATCTTTTTGCAATGTCCCACATTTTATCATCCTTCTGCACTATATAGCCAACCAGAGCTGCTTCCTCTTCAGTATCAGACGCTATTTTTTCCTGCTCCACCGATGTTATGACTGACACTTCATCCTGCTGCAGGGCAATAGCGTTTATGCTGACAACACCCTTAATTTCATATTCGCTGTTGTCGAGCAGATTGACCTGCACCTGGTCTACCTGCAGATTTACCTCGCAGCATGTGTTGGCATCCATGCCGGGTATCTCAACAAACTGTTCAAACGGCACAGAGTCTGTATGCATCTCTATCGGACAGCCATCATCCTCCACAATATTCACACAGTTCACCTGCAATACACCTGACACAATAATTCCTGTGTCTGCATTTTTTATCTGTGCAATAGCGGCCTGCGTCTTTGTACCGCATATTCTTAAAATTCTCTTTTTGCTGTTTTCTCTGTACAACTGCTCCAAAATACGGCATTTTGTGTCATTTTTCATAAGAAGGCTGCATACCTTCATCTTTTCAAACACAGGTTTTACCGGACATGATACGCTGTACATGTCATTGAGCACCTCTACTGTTTCCTCACTCCAGACCTTTCCAGCCACCGCAAGTGCTGCCTCAATCGAAAGCTGCCTGAGCTCTCCGTCGTAATCATTTTCCGCCTCAACCTGATGCATGGCAGGCTGTGTGCGAAGCCAGGCAATATTTCCGGCATTATCACCCTCGCAGCGTATTTCATTTGAGAACCCCTCCTGCACCTCAAAGCAGCAAATTTCCTGTTCTTCACTCAGATACACTATACACGCATGGCACTCGCCTGTCAGTGTGATATGGTCACGCTCGTATGTATACTCCAGATTTCTCATATCAACAAGACTTGATATGAGCTTGCATATATTGGGCTTGGTCTTTGGCAAGGTGACGACATTTTTAATTCTGACAATATCCCTTACAACACTGTCAAGCTTAAGCACCTTCATCTGCCCCATAAGCTGCTCCACGTCCTTGTCATCAATCCTTTGTGCAACCTCAAGATTTTCTTCCTTCTCTCCATAAAGCTCCACGCTTATAATGCCTCTGACCGAGAGTTTTCGCGAATTGATAACCCCAACCGTAAGCTCATCAAGCCCGGTATACACACGAACCGTATCCTTCTCGCAGACTCCTTGAAGCACAAGCTTCTCCTGAAACGGTATTGCATCCTTTATATGCTCCACTCTGTTTCCGCCGATATTTTCCTCCGGCTCATCGCCTTCAAAAACTTCCTCTCTCGTATACAGCACTTCAAATTCAATGCTTCCACTCAGCCAGATATTCTCGCCTGACGCTTTTATCTCGTCAAGCTTTACCTGCCCGTTCTGACAAACCACTTTGGAAACATCAGGCTTATTGTCCTTTATGACATAATCCCTGTCGAAGCCAACCTGCGACATATCCTTTACCTTTTCTATGCATTGTCTGATTTTTTGTGTAATTAACTCCATAAAAAATACCCCACTTCAAATATGTATATAAAATACATATTCAAGATGGAGTAACTTTATGCAGATGCAAATATTTAAATTCATGATCATTATAATAAAGATGCAACATCTTTACTTCATGATACTAGCAAAGCTGCATCCTTATATCTTTTGTAATCACATCAGTGTAGGTGAAAGATAAGAGCTGTGGCGGATTCTGCTCAAACTCATCATCTATCAGAACCGTAAACACACTTGGGTATGCCTGCTGAATAACACCCTCCTGAATGTCAACCTTGTTGCGGCCAAGATCCTGCTGGATTTTTACCCTGTTGCCACACTGCTGGTGAATCGATGCTCTGACTTTTCTAATTTCTGTCTGTTCCATTTTAAGCCTCCTTATTGTGGATATGCCCACTGGCACATAACTATAGTCCTCATGGTAACCAGTATTGTAACGACGGTGTCATATATATGAAATCAATCTCTGTATAAATATAAAACAGGTCAAATTAATCAACAATTATATCAATCAATATATTTGAATATATAAATATGTCACCACAATATCTAGTAACTTTACTATAGCAAAGTATCGCAGTGATAGCAATAGGGCATTAGTACTGATTGTCAGTTTTTTCGCAACTTTTAACACAATTTACGAAATTTTCACTCAAACACAACAGGCATTTCACTCAATTCCGTCTTTATTACTATATACGGATAACTCGCCTGATTGCTGACCTTCTCGCCCTTATCCGGGGCTATCAGACGCGTATCAAAATACATTGCCTTATCCTTAACATAAAACTGGTTAACCGTAATACTGTAGCCACCTGTCTCCTTTGTGCCAAAGCCTTCCGCTATGTATAAATATTCATCATCCTTGTACGTCAGCTTCATCGCCTTCGCCTTGTTTTCATTTATCTGCTTTTTAAACTCCTCCGGGATTTCATCCCCGCAAATCACCGTGTACTCAACCATCCTGTCACTCTCCGTGCCTGAAATATTTGCGCGACAGCCCGAAATCACTGTCGTTTCCAATATAACAAGCACACCTGCAGCCATCACCAGAAATTTCCTCAATTTTTCTGACATTTTTTCCTCTCTTTCTTATCATATCGCTTACGATATGATATAATATCAGTAATTATTCGAAACCACCTTTAGAACCAAAAAGCTGTTGCTTACATGCAAGCATGACGCATCAGCTTTTTTATTCTCAATGGTTCTGAATAGTTACATTACATTTTATATTATGAAAAAGAGAGGTCAAATATGCGTTCAGTTTTAATCGTAATATTCGTATTTTTCTATCTGCTGCTCGGTCTTCCGGTGCTCGGAGCCATGTGGATAATACACAAATTTGCCCCGGCATGGGCCGATATGGCACAGCTTTGCCTGGTACAGTGGGCTTTCCGTGTCATCATATTCCTAAGCGGAGCAGACATTGAATTTATAGGGGAGGAAAATGTGCCAAAGGACGAGGCTGTACTATATATAGGAAATCACCGTAGTTTCTTTGACATCATAATCACCTACTCCAGATGTCCACGCCTGACAGGCTACATCTCAAAGCAGAGCATCACAAAAATACCGGTGCTGGGTCTTTGGATGAAGCGCCTGCACTGCCTGTTTTTGGACCGCGATGACATCAAGCAGGGACTAAAGGTCGTGCTTGCAGCCATAGATCAGGTCAAATCCGGCATCAGCATATGTGTATTTCCTGAGGGCACACGCTGCAAAAACAAAGATGACCTGACAGAGGTACAGTCTTTCAAAGAAGGTACTTTCAAGATTGCCACAAAGAGCAAATGCAAGATAGTGCCAATGGCAATCATGGGAACAAATGAAATATTCGAGGATCACCTTCCATGGGTCAAAAAGAGGCATGTGGTTATCCGATACGGCACTCCTATTGATCCGGCAGCACTCAGTAAAGAGGAACAAAAGCATCTCGGAGCTCATTGCAGAGAAGTGATTGTGGATATGCTTCATGAAATGGTATAGCTGAAAAAACCGCCCAGTCGGGCGGTTTTTCATATTTCTTCTTCAAATTCCTTTAAACTATTAAATTTTTATTCTCATCAACTATTTTTTACTTCAAAACAAGCACCGAATACGCCGGCAGCTTTGCCGTTCCATCCTTATATGACGGTGCTTTCTTTGTAGTCTGAAGCATTGCAACAGCATCATTTACTCCAAGCGATGACACATCCACACTTGCTTCATCCTTTGATGGATTAAACATAAGCACTGCTTTCTCACCATTGTACTCTCTTGTGAATATACACACATTATCATTTGACAGATCCTTTTCAAAGGTATTTGTACCTCGTGCTATCTCCGGGAAAGCATTTCTTATTGATATTGTCTGCTTCACAAAGTTGTAAATAGAGTATGGATCCTCCATCTGCTTATCAAGGGTATCATATGTCTGCTCGGTTTCTTCTGCATTCTGAGGTCCCACACACATTCCCTTAGCTTTTGAATCCCCGCTCCATCTCATGGCAAGACGCTTCGTCTCATCATTGGCTGTGCCTCTCATGCCGATTTCCTCTCCATAATACAGAAAAGCATTTCCGGGCATAAGAAGATTCATAGCCTGCGCCATCTTGGTTTTCTCCTCGGCATTATCTCCGTTGTAGTATCCTGCGCTGCGTCCCATATCATGATTTGTATAGAACGGTGCATCAATGTATGAGTCTGTATACTTCTTTATCTCATTTTCCACATCAACCAAAGCATTGCCGTATGTGCTGGCACCATGATTTGCTGCACCATTTAACACCTTTCCAATATACCCATCCTGCTGTGAAAAATCAAAGTTGAACATACTGTCAATTCCACTCTTATAGTACTTCGCATACTCTCTGTATGTAGTCCAGCCCTCACCAACCATATAAGCATCGGCCTTTTTGCTCTTCACATTGTTTACAAGCCATGTGAGGTCATCTATAGTCTCAGTCTGGTTATTATTATTGTAATAAATCACAGCATCCAGTCTAAAGCCATCTACGCCGCGGTCAAGCCAGAAGGATGTAACCTTGTCAATCTCCCCTCTTACAGCTTCGCTCTGCAGGTTAAGGTCAGGCATGCTGTCTACAAACTGTGACTCGTAATACCAATTCGTGCCCGGCAGCTGGTTGTAGCCTCCGGTATTGGTTTTGCTAAAATTATAGTAATCAACATAAGGACATTCCGAAGAATCCGGCTCTGCCCCATCAGGAAGCGACTTGATATAATCTGCAGCCGCCTTAAACCACGGATGCTCGTTAGATGTGTGATTTATTACAAAGTCAATAATCACATTGATGTTTCGCTTGTGACACTCCGTAATAAGCGCATCAAAATCATCCAGAGTACCATACTGCTTGTCAATATTCATATAATCCGTAATATCATACTTGTGGTATGAAGGAGAAGGCATAATAGGCATCATCCAGATTTCATTGCAGCCAAGTCCCTCGATATAGTCAAGCTTCTCTGTAAGTCCCTTTAAATCCCCAATGCCATCACCGTCACTGTCAAAAAAGCTGTATACAAACACCTCATAGCAGGTCCTGTAATTGTCCTGAATCACATTAGGATCATTTTTCGCATTCATCTGCTCCATAGCAGAAGGCTTGTACTCCTTCTTTGCTGCCGTCTCGGTATTCTTTCCACCCGCAGCACATCCCGCAAGCATTGACACCGCCATAACTGCCGTCAATGCCACAGCAGTCAACCTGCCCGCCAATCTATTCACAGCCCTGCCGACCATATTGCGGCCGCCTATTTTATTATTAATCATACGCACTCCTTTTCTTATTTTCTAAACTAAATTCTGAGCAAACTTGTATCTACAAAATCACTACACATATTCGCTAAAACATACGATTCTCTTGCTTTGTCCACACTCCATTTCAATACGCACTGAACAATCGTCCACCGGATATTTTGCGACGCTGCAACGCAGCCAGCATTACTCATAAGTATGTAGTTAACTCAATTCTCACATCTTTCACAAGGTAGCAACAAACTTAGCACACGGTACCCTCCGGCCGGAGGGTACACAGTGTGTTCCGAAGAAAAATATGAACTGCCACGGGGTACCATGCCCCACAAACAAGCCACACACCTCATCTCTCCAAATCCAAGCAGCGAAGAAAGCCCGTGGCTGACTTCATATTTTCCTGAGGAATATACTGTGTACCATGCCGGCACCACACAACCTGAAAGTGCTAAGTTTGCCACACACCCCAAAATTTGCCATCTATATAAACCAAAAGCCGCCGCACAAAAGTGCAGCGGCCTAAATAAAACCAAATTAGCCTTTGACAGCTCCTGTAAGTCCATCCACGTAGAATCTCTGCATGATAACGAAAAGTATTGAGATAGGTATTGATACAATAACTGCAGCAGCAGCCCATCTTGTGAACCATCCGTTTATAAACTCTTTCTCAAGCATGTTGTAAAGGAGAAGAGATACTGTCCAATACTTGTCGTTTGGACCAACGATAACCCTTACAAATACGAAATCAAGCCATGGAGCAAGGAATGCTGTAAGTACTGTATATACTACGATTGGCTTACTGAGTGGCAGGATAACCTTGTAAAATACCTGGAACTGTGTACATCCGTCAAGGATAGCCGCCTCAGTAAGAGACTTAGGCACAGTATCAAAGAATCCCTTTGCGATATAGAAGCCTACTCCCGATCCTGCTGAGTATATGAGGATCAGTGAAAGACGAAGTACGCTACCCTCTGTAAGTCCGATAGCCTTTAAGATAAAGTATACGGCAACCATTGACATGAAAGCCGGGAACAATCCAAGAATCATAGCCAGATTCATGAAAGGCTTACGCATCTTAAATCTCAGTCGTGACATACAATACGCAACAGAAAGTACAAATACTGTTGAAATGATGCATGAGAACACTGATATAAACAGTGTATTAAAAAATGCTCTCGGGAAGTTCAACAGTGTAGTCTCTGTGAACAGCCTTGTATAGTTGCTAAATGTAAGGCCATGTGGGAAGAAGTACTTTGTATAAGCACCACTCTCAGCTCTAAAGCTTGTCATAATAATCCAGAAAATCGGGAACAGCCATACTACAGCAAGTATTCCAAGAATGATATGAACAAGGGAATTCTTTGCTACTTTCTTAGCACGTCCGGCAGACATAGGTCTTTTTGCTTTTGCTACACTACTCATTACATGAATCCCTCCTCATCCTTGTATGATTTTGTATTTCTGTATGTAACAAGCGCTACGATAGAAAGTACAATGAATGTGAGGATACCGATAACGGCACCGATATTGTACTCCTGATTATCAATAGTCAGCTTGTACAACCACGTAACCAGAAGGTCCGTCTTTCCTGCACTGTCTCCGACAGGTGTAGGCTTTCCTGCTGATAACAGGTAGATAACGTTGAAGTTGTTGATATTTCCGGTAAACTGTGTGATGATATATGGTCCCATGATAAACATGATATATGGGAGTGTGATCTTAAAGAAGATCTGTGCTGCGTTTGCACCATCAATCTTTGCAGCCTCATAAAGCTCTGAAGGCACATTCTGTAATACACCTGTAACCTGAAGCATGGTATACGGAATACCTACCCAGCAGTTGATGAGAATAACAGAAACTCTCGCCCACATAGTGTTGGTCCAGAATGGAAGCGGGTTATCAATCCAGCCCCACTCCAAAAGCAGGTTATTAACAGCACCCTGTGGCTGGAACATCTGTCTCATTACAAGGAGTGATACGAACTGCGGTACCGCAATTGAGATAACAAAGCATGTACGCCAGAAAGCCTTGCAATGTGTCTCTTTACGATTGATAACGATAGCAAGAATGAGTCCAAGGAAGTTACAAAGGAAGGTTGCAAATACAGCCCAGCAGATTGTCCATCCAAGTACTCTCCAGAATATCTTACCAAGCTTACCACCAAGTCCAAGCACCTGTCCGAATGAAGCGAAGCCTGTCCAGTCGAACAATACCAGATGATCACCCTTTACCGAATAATTTGTAAAGGCCATTGGAATCATGAACAGCAATGGTAAAACGGTAAAAACAAATATTCCCATAAGTGGGAGAAACATAAGTGTCTTATGTAGGTTTTTATCAAATAAATCCTTGACATCTTTGCCAAAAGAATTGATTTCTTTTCCAGCTTTTGAAAGGCATTCTGCCTTATATCCGCTCTTTAAATTCTCGCACCACATGTAAATAAATAATACTGTGATGGCAATTGTTATGACGCCATATAACAGTAATAATACTGACTGGTCGCCCGCAACATATTCATAAATCTGCTTCTGCTCATTAAATACCTCTTCCTGCTTTCTCCAGCCAAGTGAAGGCAGCATGGAAATGTAATAAGCACCAGCGCTAACCATATATGCTATATATGCAATCTCTATAGCAAGAAAAATCAGACCCTTTATAATCTGCTTATGAGCCATATTGGCAAGTCCCATTACGAGTGCCGATAGCTTAACTGTAGCTCCGCCTTTTGTGAGGGCATTGCCAACAGTATACGGAGTAGCAAATTCCGAAACTTTTTTCTTTTTGTTTGCTCCTAACATACTTTTCCTCCTGGCATGCATTATATATGCCAATCCTTTAAACTAATTTATTCCAAGATTCCGGCTACCCGGAACCTTGGAATCATAATCTGATCTACTTAATTATTTAAGAGAATCATTAAGCTGAGTATTGAAGTCCTCTGTCTTCTGAGCTGCATTGTCCTTTGTAATCTGACCTTCTGCACCGTTCTGGAAAGCATCACCGAATGGTGTAGCTGCATCCCAGTAACCTGACATATCAATGATAGGCTGTGCTACTGAACAATCAGATGAAACCTTAGCCATAGCTGCTGCTACTGGATCTGCTGCAACTTCCTCGTTTGTTGCAAGATCTTTGTTTACAGGAGCCTGTCCTCTTAACTTGAAGTGAGCAAGCTGTGCGTCCTCGCTGCCAAGGAATGCTGCAAGCTTAACTGCTACTTCCTGGTTCTTGCAGTTAGGGTTAACACCGATAGCCTTAGATCCTAAGAATGCCTTTAACTGGCAGTCTTTTCCACCAATATTGATTGTAGGAAGAGCTGCAACACCAACGTTCTCCTCACCAAGTGCCTCTTTAACTTTGTCATAGTTCCAGTTACCATTGAAGTAAGCGTTGATAGAACCATCTTTAAGTCCAGCAAGACCAAGTGATCCCTCATTGTTATCCATTACAAAGTTTGGATTTGCAAATAAATCTACGATGTAGTTTGTAACTGCTGTACCCTTATCTCCACTGAAGTCATATCCGGCAGCCTTGTCTGTTCCATCTCCAAAGATTGTACATCCGTTTGCTGCATAGAATGCATTGAGATACCAGCCATTATCAAATGGGAATGAAACCTTACCCTTTGTAAGCATTGTATCAAGGCTCTTTACATCATCCTCAGAGAAGACTCTCTTGTCATAGTACATGAACCATGTGTTTGATGTATAAGGAACTGCGTAGATGTCTCCATCATATGTAACTGTTGCAGCCATAGCCTCTGAGTTAGATGACTTAACATACTCTGCTGTATCTCCGCCTAACTTAGCAATAGCATTAGCCTTAATTAATGGCTCAAGCTGATCGTTTGCAAACATGTAAACATCAGCTGCTGCCTTAGGATCCTTTGTAACAACGTCCTTTGCATCACTCTCAGATGATGTAACATACTTGAACTCGATGTTGAAATCAGGATTTGCCTTAGCGAATGCCTCACACTCTGTCTTAAGCCAAGCGCCCTGTGCATCGTCTAAATCCTCTGCAGGTCCCATTACTGTAATGGTCTCCTTACCGCCGTCCTTCTTGTCGGCTTTCTCTGTTCCATTTCCTCCGTTGCCGCTTCCGCATCCAGCAAACATTGTTGCTACCATAGAAGCGCAAAGTAAAGATGCTAATACTTTCTTCTTCATATCTTCCTCTCCTTTTTGAATATAAAATGTAAAAAAGTATATATATAAATTGCCGTGCAACTTATATCAAATTAATTATCTGCGGTAAACCACCGCAATGTTTCTAATCCAGGCTATCTTTTCGTTGTCCAATCTGTGTGGCTTACTTGTCATGCGCCATCTCCAGTTATGTCCGACTGTCGAAGGATAATTCATCCTTGCCTCATTTCCAAGCTCTAATATATCCTGCATCTGGACTATCGCCAGCTCTGCGGTGCTGTGATACAGCTCCCTGATAAGAGCATTTGGAACCTGTGATTTATTTTCAATATTCAGATACTCATACAGATAAGCAAGCTCATAATCTGTCTTGTCACTGAATGAACCAACTATCGTCTCATTGTCATGTGTGCCAATATATGCAACTACATGTGAATCGGTATAATTGTGTGGCAGATATTCGTTTGTCGGATCACCATCAAAAGCAAACATCATGACCTTAGTTCCCATCCAGCCAGATTTTGCAAGGAGTTTTTTCACTCCCGGTAAAAGGCTTGCTGATGTATAATCATCAGCCACTACATTAACCCCTTCAAGCTCTTCGTTAATTGCATTGACAAGCCTGCGTCCCGGTCCCTTGAACCATTTCCCGGATAGGCTCTTATCCTGTCCGTACGGTACCGCATATGCTTTCACAATTCCTGCGAAATGATCAATCCTGACAATATCAAAAAGCTCTCTGCATACACGCATTCGCTTTCTCCACCATGAGAAGTTGTCCTCCTTCATGGCATTCCAGTCATACATTGGATTGCCCCACACCTGTCCGCTCTCTGAATATTTATCAGGACCGGCAGCTGCAACATACTCTGGTGTATCGTTTGCGCTCATCATAAAGAGTTGTCTCTCTGCCCACACATCTACGCTGTCATATCCTACATAGAATGAGATATCGCCTATTATGTAGATGCCTTTTGAGTTAGCATAATTTTTTAAATCCTCCCATTGCTCGAAGAATTTATATTGACAGAACTTCCAAAAAGTAATTGTATTATAATTCTTTTTTTGGTACTTTTCAAGCGCAACCGTTTGCGTATTTCTATACTCGCTTGGCCACTCGCTCCAATTTTTGTATAAATTGTCGGTTTTCAGTGTCATAAATAATGCATATTGTTCAAGCCACTCCGACTGTTTTTTTACAAAATCCTGAAAATCTTGTGCATTTGTATCAAATCTTTCAAACGCTTTTTGTAAAATCTTGCATCTGTTCTGATGCAATGCTGCATAATCAATTTCTGATTCGTCTGTGCCCCAGTTATACCCCAGGATCTCTTCCTTCTCTAACAACCCCTCATCTACCAGCTTATCTAAATCTATGAAATAGATATTGCCCGCACAGCCTGATGATGGCTGATATGGGCTATCGCCAAATATGGTGGGGCCAACCGGAAGAACCTGCCAGTACTTCTGTTTCAAATCACCAAGGAGATCAACAAAATTGTAAGCCTCTCTCCCAAGAGTACCTATACCATATGGTGACGGCAGACTCGAGATTGAAAGAAGTATTCCGGAGCCTCTGAGATTTTCTCTGGCCTCCAAATTACCATTCCTCTTTCCTAAAATTTTCTATTTTTTTCGTATCTGAGATTATTTTATTTCCTATTGTCAGATTTGTCAATCTTTTTAGTGGTTTTAAACTCATTTTTGCCATTTTTCACGTAATTTACATTCATTTTTTGGTAGTTATTACCACAGTTTCAAAGATTTTTTTCGAAAAATTTATTACAGAAAATATTGCCTATTTCTGATAGTAAATGTATAATTTAATTATCACATAAGAAAGGACAAATACTATGGCTACTATTAAGGATATTGCCGCCCGGCTGGGCGTGTCAATCAGCACTGTTTCAAAGGGATTAAATGGTGCCAGCGATATAAGTGAGGAGCTTCGTCAGACAGTTTTAGACACTGCTGTCGAAATGGGCTACAGCACAAAGCGCTCCAGAAAGGTAGAAAACCGCAAGCTGGCTCTGTTTATTGAAAATATGAACTACGAGTCTATCGATGAGTTCGGATATGATGTAGTGCTTGGTTTCAAACAGAATGCTTTTAAGCACAAATGGGACGTGGACATCATCCCTGTCACACCTCAGCTTCAGGCAGAAGAAAAATATGATACATATATATTAAAGAATGGCTATTGTGGCGCATTTCTGGTAGGTTTTGCTCTTCACGATGAATGGATGCAGCAGCTCAAAAATACTACAATGCCTACCGTTTTGTTTGATAACTATATAGAAAACAATCCCAATGTAGCCTATGTAGGCACCGACAGCTACGAGGGCATTGACATGGCTGTAAAGCATCTGCACAATCTGGGTCATAAAAAGATTGCCTTTATCAATGGTTCTCTTTTTTCCCTGGTTTCAGATCAGCGTCAGGAAGCCTTTGAAAACTCTATGCGCGATGCCGGTCTTGAAATCTACCCGGAGCTCATGGGACACGGCTACTATATTCCTGAAACCGCACAGTATTACGTTTCAAATTTTATTGCAGCAGGTGCCACCGCTATCCTCTGCGGAAGCGACACTATTGCAAAGGGTGTTATCTTAGAGTGCCAGCTGCACGGCTTCAATGTGCCAAATGATATAAGTGTGGTAGGCTTTGACGATGTCAAGTTTGCCGCAGCCCTTACCCCTCCTCTTACCACTATCAGACAGGAGCGTAATGATCTGGGCCGCTGTGCATATATTATATTGAATTCGCTCATTCACCATATTCCAATCAGCCGCACACAGCTACGTCCGATGCTGATTGAAAGAGAATCTACTGCACGAGTTTCCACCGCACATGCTGCTGAGGAATAGCCTGCATATACACCACCTTCCAAAGGAGTCAAAATTGTTCAAACGCAAACATGTAACCACTTTAATTACATATTCGCTGGTATTTTTCAGTGCAATCTCCATGACAGCCTGCTCTTTTTCGGATGTCTCTTATCTATTTAAGAGTCCCGCACAAAAGCAGGCTATTCTGCACAAATCACCTGCGTTTTGGGAGGATGCCACAAGTGTTAAAGGAAGCAGCAATCTGTCTATCCTGCACAATGTCGCCTTTGAGGGGCAGCCGTACAATGATACAAGACAGTTTGGTGATAACATCCTTATGGTAGGACAGGGCAGCTACAATAATTCCATCATAGAGACCGATGATCAATCTGTTCAGTATTCATTTGATGTATATAATCCCTGGTCCAATGAAATCACGGCAAGCCTCACTCACGACAAAACCGACTGTGATGACTACATGATAAAAGGTGACCGACTCTGGCTCATTAATTCCGATGCCGGCAGGGCAACAATCTATGATAAGGATTTAAAGGAGATAAAAACCTGCAAATATAATCCTGAGGACTATGATGGCAATTGCGATACATCAGATTCTGATGATGGCGATGTGCCGAATCCCGGCAATTATTATGATGTCTCACAGATTGCCACCTCCGCTGACGGAAAATATGCTCTCGTGTCAGGTGTCACACCCGATACCTACAAATATGCAGTCTCAGATATAAGGATTGACGATAACACAGTGCTTTCAACCTACGAAGGACAAAGTTTTTCCATGTCATGTGTCGACTCAAAGGGCTTTGTAATCGAGGCAGATACTGCCAACAATATTTGGAACTATCATTCATCCGATGGAGAAAACAGCTTTTTTTCACTGCCGGATGTGGTGGATGTGACTTTGGCAGAGGATGGTGACATACTAATACGATGTCAGGATTTATCCTCGGACAACATCATCAGTTACTATAAATATTCACCCGCCACCGGTGTCAGTTCATCCTTTTCATACAACCTGGCAACACGAAGCACAGGCAAAATGTCCGACAGCCCATCCGACTCTGCGGCAGCCGATACCAAGACCTACTGTTCTGCCAACTCGGTATATCTGCCTGATGCAAACTGTGTGATGATGCTTTTGTACACAGCGCAGTGCAACCCGGAAATTCTCATCTGGTCACTCGACAAGGGCAAGAATGACAGCAAAGCCGAAATCACGTCATACAATGACTGTGATGCACTGCTACAGGCCTTGCGCGATGACGGCTCTTATGTATCCCCATATTCTGCCATAGACCCCTCTGACAGTACCGATGAAAATCAGGAGGCTATGGAGGAAGCCGGGAAGGATTCCGACTACAATACATACGGCGATGAGGTCACTCTGGTCCCCGACACCGCGTCATATGACTGGGGTGATTTATCCGACATAAATGCACGTATCACAGCCCTTGAACAGAAATACGGCTTTTCCATATATTTCGGGCCTGAGGTGCCAAAGAGAATTGATTACTACGATATCCATCAATTCAAGAACAAGGATAAGCTGTCGATCGCTCTGGATTCGCTTGAGGAAATACTTGACTGTTTCCCTGATGACTTTTTCACACAGCTGTGTTATGGCGATATAAGAGGCATGCGAATCTATCTGTGCGGTGATATTTCATCAGGCCACTCAGATATGATAAATGAGCCAAGTGGATTCGTAAATATAATAAACAACCACAATGTAATAGTTCTAAACTGCAACTACAGCTGGGATTTCAGCTACACTGTAGGCCATGAGATTTCCCATCTGATTGACCAGAAGCTTACATTCATACACACCTACGATGAAAAGAGCGAGTTTTCTGAGGGGAAATGGAACAGCTTTAACCCTGACAGCTTCTCTTATGATGATAGCTACGCAAACTACAATCCGGATGATCCATCGAACCACATATCCGGGTATTTCATTGATTCCTACGGCATGACCTTTGCAACAGAGGACCGCTCTGAAATATTCGGAACCGCGATAGATGATTATATTAACGGCATCTATGATGATGCAAGATTCACAGATGATTCGCCGATACGAAACAAGCTGGACTACTACAGCAGATGTATCCGTGATGGCTTTGATACAAAGGACTGGCCTGATACGATGGCATGGGAGTCTGTGCTTACCGCCACCGGGGCGCAGGCCGATTAAATGATAATTTCAGAATAACACAAAAACCTCAAGTCATACGACTTGAGGTTTTTTAATGGGCAGAGATGGATTCGAACCATCGAAGCAAGTTGCAGCAGATTTACAGTCTGTCCCCTTTGGCCACTCGGGAATCTGCCCATTTATCACAAAACAATATAAAATTGATCTGCTTCACTCTTCAATTACTTGAATCGTGAAAGCCGATGATCGGACTCGAACCGATAACCTGCTGATTACAAATCAGCTGCTCTGCCAATTGAGCCACATCGGCGTATTCATAACAGCTGATTTGTAATCAGCAGCTCTGCCTACGCTTGACTCGTTTCACTCCTCAATCGTCATGAATTGAGTCACATCGGCGTAACATTTAAAACCGTTTTCACTAGAAATGGGGCCTATAGGGCTCGAACCTATGACCCTCTGCTTGTAAGGCAGATGCTC
>ERZ779855.1060-NODE-1060-length-19900-cov-3.122348_pt1 | contig 19900 bp, 15 predicted proteins | sample MGYA00511370_ERZ779855 | MGnify/ENA primary metagenome ERZ779855 (study PRJEB29588, sample SAMEA1967319) | human gut metagenome | biome: human gut; feature: human-associated habitat; material: faeces | place: Denmark | collected 2008/2010 ...
TGGGCCACCGCTTCGTGATGCATGGCCGTGCCGTCTGCAGCGCCCGGAAGCCCGAATGCGAAAAGTGCTGTCTCTCTGACATCTGCCGCTATGCGCGGGAAGAAGCGGCATCCATTGGATAAAGCAAGGAGGTTTTGCTTATGTTCACTCTGACGATCTTACTTATCCTCGCCGTTATGGTCGCCCTGTTCGGCTGCCTGATGGGGCTTTTTTCGATCATCGGCCTCTTCTTTTCCCTGCTGACCGGCATTCTGGTCGGCGCACTGGCCGGTTATCTTGCCAGCCGCTTTATGGGCACGCAGACTTCGTTCCTGCGCAATGTCGTTCTGGGCGTTCTGGGCAGCTTTGTCGGCGAGTTTCTGTTCGGGATGTTCCACATCTACGCCACCGGCAGCTTCAGCTCCTTCGTCATCTCGGTCGTGGGCGCCTGTGTCTGCATCTGGGCTGGCCGCAAGCTGTTCAAGTAAGCAGTCCATCTTGAAAAAACCACAGCTTTCAGGGGTGAAAGCTGTGGTTTTTTCGTTTCTGACCGATGTCATTTTCTCTCGAACTATGCTATAATAGGGCTTGTGTTTGAAATTGGAAAGGAGCTTTTCTCATGGAAACAACGCATGAGTCGTCGAGACAGACCCTCCGCTCCGCACAGCCCTCCAGGCCCTACGCATTCAGCCGCAAGGTGTTCTGCGAGGGGATGCGGGACGGTGTGCCGATCGCGCTGGGGTATTTTGCGGTGTCGTTCTCGCTGGGCATCGCGGCCCGGACGGCGGGCTTTACACCCCTGCAGGGCTTCGTGGCCAGCCTGCTCAACAATGCTTCGGCGGGCGAGTACGCCGCCTTTGCCCTCATTGCCAGCGGCGCGACCTATCTCGAGGTAGCCATCATCACCCTCATCGCCAACGCCCGCTATCTGCTGATGAGCTGTGCGCTCACCCAGCGTTTTGCACCCGGAACACCTTTTTTTCACCGGCTGATCATCGCCTATGATGTGACGGATGAATTGTTTGGGATCACCATTGCGCGCCCCGGCTATCTGAATCCTTTCTATACGTATGGAGCGATCGTGCTGGCTGCGCCCGCCTGGTCAGTTGGTACCGCACTCGGAATTATGGCTGGCAATGTATTGCCGCTTCGGGTGGTGAGCGCCCTGAGTGTCGCACTTTACGGAATGTTCCTTGCGATCATTATACCGCCTGCAAGAAAAGATAAAGTGGTCGCTGCGCTTGTCGCCATCAGCTTTGCACTTAGCTTTGCCGGTTCTTATCTCCCGGTTGTTTCTTCCATATCAAGCGGCACAAGAACAATTATTTTAACCGTTGTGATTTCTTCTGCTGCTGCAATTTTGTTTCCAAGGAAAACGGAAGCATAATGAATACGCTTCCGTAAGTGAGGTTTTCTATGACACATAATAATTTTATTTATATCGCCGTGATGGCTCTTGTATCTTATGCCATCCGTGTTTTACCTTTGACGCTGATCCGCAAACCGATCAAAAACCAGTTTATCCAGTCCTTTTTATATTACGTTCCATATGTGACGCTGGCTGTCATGACATTTCCTGCGATTGTCGAAGCAACACAGAGCCCTGTAGCCGGTGCCGTTGCACTCGTTGTCGGTATCCTTGCAGCATGGTTTGGTGCAAGTCTGTTTCAGGTGTCTGTGGCATGCTGTGCGGTTGTGTTTGTGATCGAGTTGTTTTTGTAGAGTTTTTTTATTGTGCACCTCCACACTGCACGTATTATCATTTTATTCATTTTTATGATATTGTGCAAATTCATTCTGCGCATTTTGCTGTCACTTTATCCAGTTTCCTATAACAGAAAAAATCCCCGGCGGGCTGTTTCTGATATGCTCATACTCAAGTCCGTCAGGGATTGATTCATTTCTGACAAAATTTGTGCTTATTTACTTTCCATCCATTATCATTATAATAGAAATTTTATTTCCGGATCTGATTCAGTCTGTCATTTATTGCAAGCAATTGTTCTTTACTCACTTCGTTTGTTTTCTCTGCTTCTCCGGGCTGGCTTGTCATCTGACTGGTAAGTCCCATCATATTGATCATTCGGAGTACTGTGAATCCACTCAGCATCTTCATCATGCCACTGTTCATTCCACCGCCTTGTGCCTTTGCCTGTCCAAAGCTCTGAAACAATTCCTGCATGACTTTATTTCCATCCTCATTCGACATAATATCGCCCACCGTATCATTTAACGAGAAGAAACCATCCGGTGCCGTGATATCAAACCAATTTAAAACAGCACCTTTTTCTTTCAGACGGTACGCTTCATTAAACTTCTCAACTTTTTTGATAAAGCTTTCATCCCGGCATTCGCCTGCCACTGCTAGAAGCTTTGTCTCACCCTGATTCGGTACTTCAAAGTAAAAGAAATGATCAGAAGCTTCTTTTTTGCCAAGACTCTCCCCATTTGCAAAAAGTTCCACTGTCTTCTGGTTCGAATATACGGTGACTTTTGTCACATTCTCCACACGGTCAACGTAACGTTTTCCACAAATATGAACGAATGGTTCGTCCGACAGCCATGCTTTATATGCATAAAAGGCATCTTTCTTATATTTGCGGTCAAATGTCACCAGTCCTTTATGGTTCATGCCATTTTCACCACCTTCGTTTCTGGCATCTGCTGCGAAATCAAACATATTCCATACGTGCGTTGCCCAGATATATGGTCTTGTATACAATTGTTTGATCAATTCCTCATGATAATGTGCCTGATATTCCTCTGTATAATCTCCCTGCTTCGGATCTGAGGTATGCCAATTCAGTGCTTCACATCCATATTCACTCATGCCGATCGGGATCTTTGGAAACTCTTTGTGGAATTCATCCATCCACGGACCATTCATAGAAGTGTCTCCACCATACCATCCAAAATAATGATTATAAGAAACTACATCCGGGATCTGAATATACGGATTATGCATGTCACACATCGAAACTACCGCCATAGTTGTCAGCCTTGTAGGATCCATCTCATGTGCAAGGTCATTTAATATGTGATGGTTTTCCATAAGGTCTTCGTCTGCTTCACCTGACATCGTAATTTCATTGGATAATCCCCATACGACAATACTTGGATGGTTGTAATTCTGAACAATCAGCTCCTTCATCTGACTGATCGTATTTTCACGTCCGTTTTTCATGTGCTGGGAAATATACGGAATTTCTGCCCATAATACAAGCCCCTTTTCATCACACAGATCATAGAAATATTGTGCATGCTGATAATGTGCCAGACGGATCGTTGTAGCACCCATTTCACAGATTAAATCAATATCTTCTCTGTGATGTTCCGGAAGAAGCGCATTTCCATTTCCTGCCCGGTCCTGATGTCTGGACACACCACGCAGTGGATAGCTATTCCCATTTAAGAAAAATCCCTTATCAGGATCAATTGTGAAGGTACGGCATCCAAATCGTGTACTGACACTGTCTATGCATACGCCGTCTTCCATTAAGCGTACAGTCGCTGTATACAAATATGGATCTTTGCGTCCATTCCAAAGATGTACATCTGTTATTTCCAGATTGACCTGTTTATCCGAAATCCCTGTTTTGGTTTCTGCTGCAAGAACACCTTCAGCATCTGTAATCTGATATACCAGCTGCTGTCCTGCTTTTTCCCCGCTTAAAAATACTTCCACGGCAATTTTTGCATTTTTGTCTGCTACCTCTGGTGTCACTTTCAATCCATTTCCACCATAATAGTCCAGATCAAAATGAGACTTATTTACAGCAATGATATTTACATCTCTGTACATTCCACCATAAAAAGTAAAATCCGCTTTCTGTGGGTATACCCTGTCATTTGCACTATTGTCCACGGCAACCACGATCAGATTCTTTCCATCTGTAAGTGCGTCCGTCATATTCACCCGCCAGGTTGAGTATCCACCATCGTGATGATCAAGGTGATTTCCATTCACATAAACATCAGCAGATGCATTCACTCCCAGAAATTCCAGATAATACTGTTCTCCCTCCGGAAGTTCCTCTTTCTGGACTTCTTTCGCATAAAAACAGGTTCCACGGTAGTAATCGTTTCCACCATCCTGTCCGTCAATCGCATTCCAGGTATGAGGCAGATTCACCCAATACCAATTTTGTGGCATAGCAACCGGAGGCTTTATCGCTTCCTTGCTAAATGCCCATTTTTCGTTTAAGTTAAAAATTTCTCTCATTTATTCCTCTTTCTCAGACTCATTCATTCTTTTCTTCATAATTCATTTTCTTTAAAAATGTCATTGGCGACATATGATAATATTTTTTAAAAGCACGGTAAAAGTTACTGTACTGTCCAAAACCACATAATGAAAAAATATCCGTTGGTTTTTCCCCACTGATCAATAATTGCCTTGCCATGATCATCCGCTTTTCCAGAACATACTGATATATGCTCTTTCCTGTTGCATTTTCAAAACTTCTGGACAAATAAAACTTGCTGATATAAAAACGGTTACACAAAAAATCCAGTGTCAGATTCTCTGTATAATGTAAATTGATATACCGGATCACCTGCTGGATATTCGCATTTCCTGCCATTGTATTCAGATTTAAATGTCTCTCCAGTAAGATAAGCAGATGTTCTACCAGCGAATCACACATAATGTCATGGCCAAATTCTTTCTCATGCATTTCATAGCGTAATTCCAAAAGCATATTTATGATTTTTTTCCGCATTGCCGGATCTTCCCGGAGCAGATATCCTTTCTTCTCTGCCGAAACAAAACACTGGTTCAGATTAGTTTTCCTGCTTGAAATGCGGTTCAGATACCATGGATTCAGCCAAAGGATCACTCTGTCTGCTTCCCTCTCTGAAATCATTTCCTGATGTTCTGTCATAGGAGGAAGCAGCACAATATCTTCTTTCTCTAATTCAATTTTTTTGCCATCGACTGTAAATGTTATGTTTCCGTCTAATGCACAGTAGATTTCAAAAAAATCATGCAGTTCCACTCCTGCATTTTGTATCGCTGTGGTACAAAAACGATGCACTTCCATGCTGGAACTGGTCATAGATTGATACCCTAAGTATTCATCATATAGTTCATTATTTTTCATCTCTGTATATTGTTATAACGCCTTCTTTTCTGTTTAACGTAATCTCAATGACACCTTTTTCGCGTTCTATAAATTCTGCCTTTTTACCATCTATTTCAACATCATAGTGATATAGCGAATTCATGACAATCAGAAGCACGCCTGTATGTGTTCCTGTGGTACTGTATACAATTTCTGCATGATCCACATCCTCAGAAATTTCTTTCTTTTCAATCCAGGTATCATATCCGGTTGTTAAAGTTCCTCTCTTGTAGTACGCATTATACCATATAGAAATTGGAGTAGAAAGTCCGCTAAACTGGTGAAACCAGCCGCCACGTTCCGTTTCAATCTGTATCATTTCAAATGTATTATAACTGAATTCAATCTCCTGCTTCCAGGAATTCAGTCCTCTGTGTGCAATATCAAATGCAAATTGTCCCTCACCTATATCAAGCATTGCTTTCCATAAGAAATACTGATACGGACACCAGACACTTCCGTTCCAATAGCCGTTATCGTAATAATAGCTGGCAGACATATCAACCGTAGAAATTCCAACTGGGGACCACAGTTCCTCTGGAGATTTCAAGTGCTTTAACAACTGTTTTTCCTGCTCTTTTGAGCAAATTCCTGCGATCAACGGCGTAACACCATCTACTCCCTTGTTATAATTTTCTCCTGCCTCAGTCCGCAAAATATGGACTCCATCCTGCCCCTGCACAGCATAGCCAAAATATCCGCTCTCTTCATCCCATGCATATGCCAGCAATGCGTTCTTTACACGTTCCATATCCTGCTCAAATTCCGGCAGATTCTCCTCATATCCAAATGCCATTGAAATCTGTTTCATAAATTTTGCAATACGGATAAAATGTACATTACTGCAGACCGGTGATACTACCTGTTCCATATTCTTTCGATGTAACTCCACCTGCGGCGGATAATCGTCCATTCCACTTGCATTGTAAAAATAGTCATATACCGTCAGAAGACCATTTCCAAGTCTTGACATTGTGGATCCTTCCGTCCTGCCAGCCATATAACGATAGTAACGTAAAAACATCGGATAGTATTTCTTCAAATTTTCCCGTTCTTTTGCATCCGCCCGATTTAATATCTCGTAATACAAATAAAACTGTGTTGGGACAAGTGAACCATGTGCCACAAATGCGAAATCTGTATTATCTGGTTCGGATAAGTAAGTGTCCATTACATATTCTGCAAGTTTTGAGGAATAATCTAACATTCCAAGTCCAATAAATCCGGAATCCCACGTATACAGACTGTCCCATCTTTTTCCCGGTGTATAATGCGCAATGTATTCACCATGCCGCCTGATTGGATACACAATATTACTATATAATGCAGATTTCATCATCCGTCCTGTAAATTCAAATGGATTTCCCTCTTCATTGGCACAATTTTCTTTTTTTACAATGCTTCTGCATTGTTTCCAGAAAATTTCTAATTCAGCTTTTGAATAATTACGTTCTTTTGTACTGATGTGTGCATATTCCGTTCTGACACTTTTTCCGGGAACAAATAACGCTTCTGCAACATTAATATGATAAAAGCCTTCATCCGAATGTTTATCCTGAAATGCACCCGAAAAACTTCTCGTCAGATTATCATAAGTAGCATCTGAATTTGCAAGGCGTGATACTAATGCATCCTCAATACAGCCCGAATACAATTTTCTGCTTCTGACACGCTTGCTTAAAATGCTAAGATATATTGGATTTTCCTTATAGTTGTACTGATATTTTATATGATCATTCTCGTACTCAACTTTTGGGATTACATTACGAGCCTCTTCTGTTATTCCGACTTCCTTTTTGTCTGATTTTTCACAAACACATAAAAAATCAAGCATTATTCCATTACTCTGTTCGCTGAAAGCTTCCATTTTAAAGATGAACTCTTTATCTGAAATCTTTCCGATTGGAACATAGCAGATTCCACTCTCTTTTGTTGCCGCAAAATGGATTGTTCCAACATTGCTTTGAAAAATTACATCTCCCTCATCCTGCAATGTACGATATCTTATCGCTAACACTGCGTCCTGATACGATTCCTTTAATTTTACCTGATAAGAAACTTTGTCGCCCTGATTGCCACCAAACGCTTTCAAGCCAAGATAACGCATAAAGAGTGCATAGTAGGACATTCCCAATCCATTGTCATCCGTAAATCCATCGACCGGAATCTCTCCCTTTTTCATGGCATCCAGATTCAGGTGTTCCCATGGAACTGCTTTTCCAAACTCCAAATTTTCATAATCGACAGCATTCCACGCATCACTTTTTTCCGGTACTTTTTTCGTGTATACTCTGCTTTTCGGATATTCCTCTGCGGCAAAATAATTGATAAGGCAATTCTGGTTTTTATCCGTATTATTATGGAAGGAAACCCGGATTCCCCAGGTTTCCTCCTCAATCTCAAAGAAATCTACGTCTGCATATAACTGATCTTTCCAAAGAAGCTCATAGCGATATCTATAATATTTTCCATTACTATCACAATCCCACGGATGATACTCAGATGGGATTGTAACGTTTGGAGCCGGTACATTGCTGTTCGCATAGGTCGGATGGATCACAAAATCAAATCTTGCTCCTGGAACAGCACTCTCCTTCATAATTCTTGAAATACCCATATACTTTTTCGAATATGGTCCCCACAATGGGATTATATTTTTATTTTCGTCTCTCACAATTATGCCTTTACAGCATTTTTCTGCTGTGTTTCAGCAATGCTGTCCTCAATCTCCTTCATTTTTTCACCAGTCAATGGATAGAACTTCATTGCAATAATAGAAGCAATCCATCCCAAAATCGGCATGCCACAGAATAATAAAATTGTGACCATCAGAATTTCAGGTGTGCTTGCATCTCCCACCTGTGGCACTGAATTTTTATATCCTATGACAGCTACAAATGCTCCAACAACTGTAGTTGCAAATGATGAAATAAGTTTATCAATAAAGGAGTATACGGTTGCAATTAGTCCCGGCACATAATGTCCACTTCTATACACTTCATAATCGGTGCAGTCTGCCATCATTGGAATCATCATATTACTTCCGATATTACGAATTCCATTCAATGCAATAATAAGAACTACAAATGCAATATTCATAAATCCAAAGGACTTCAGATCAATCTTGGTTGGATCACCAAAAATCAGAAGCAGTGTAATTGCGAGCTGAACAGCAATACATCCATATACAGTCGCTACATACGTCTTTTTCTGTCCGGAATGTCTTGCTCCCATAATACCTATTACAAGTAAAATAATGTTTGGAATCATTGTGATAGCAGACAATCTTCCCATTACTGCATAGTCACCAATAATAATTCCATAAAGCATAACACCTACGATGGAATTTCCTGCAATACTTGTTGCGAGTTTATCTGTAGACTCGGAAATAACTAACATCTGAAGTGCTCTGTTGTGTTTTAATACTTCCCAATAAGTTTTGAAGCTGACTTTTTCTTCTTTATTTTTTACCATGCTGTTGTAGTATTCCGGTTTATCTTTTGGCGCAATGGCAATCAGTGAGCAGATCATTAATACAAAAGCAATTGCAATTACCCAGACAATGATCTCACTGAAGAATTCAAGTGTCATTCCGCCATATTTCGGAACAAGGTAATTGGAAACAAGCATTGTAATTCCGGTCTGTAAGAACAGCATAAAAAAGCCTGTAAAGAAACCGTAAATCGGTCTCTGTTTTGGATCGTTTGTAAGTAAAGTCTGTGCAGAAGTTGTGACTGTTCCCTGAACGGTATAACCAATAATGTAAAGTGCATACACAACAATAAAATATGGGATCCGGAGTGTTTCCGGAACTAAATGCGTGGTCTTATATAATAAGATCATGCTTAATGCAAGAAGCGCATTGCCGACAACAAGGAATGGGCGGAATTTTCCAAAACGTCCATTGGAATGATCGATCAGCCATCCAATGATCGGATCTGTAAATCCATCAAAAATTCGCATAGAAGTTGCCAGTGTAGATACAAATACTACAGACATTCCTAAAATTCCATTTGCATAGTAAGATACATACATCATTAAAAACAGATACATATTTGTTGACATCATATTTAATGCAAACAATGCGATCTGCCATGTTTTCGCACGGTTATATTTCGTTGCTTCGTTCATTGTAATTCCTCCTAAAAACATTGTTTAACATTTTCAAATCATGATTTTAAGTGGATTTTAGCATTGAACTTTTTCAGTGTACATTGCATATATTTTCTATAACATTACGATTATTGCCTTGACTCTCCAAGAATTTACTCCACCTGCACCTGACACATTCTCATGGTAGCCAATGCTGCTTCATGGCTTTCCGGTGTGACACCTGCGCAGCAGGAAGCAATGACTTTGACCGGGATCTCCGGCACATATGCCTTAATTAAAATTGCATTGGAGACAACACAGATGTCGGTGCAAAGTCCGACCAATGTAACGGTGATATCTTCTTTCTCTGCGATTTTTGTAATCTCTTCTGCAAGAATTTTTGAACCGAACGTCGGCTTGTCGATCACTACTGCGTCTTTTAATGCAGTTTTCACTTTCTCATTGATCTGCCAGCCGTCTGTTTCCTTCACGCAGTGCACAACCGGAAGATTTTTTCCTTCCTGAGTCTCTAAATAATTTTCCGGGTGTGTATCCCTTGTTGCAAAAATATCTTTGGTGTCATACTTTGCAATCTCTGCTATTACGTTATCCACGATAGCCACTGCCTCTTTTGTTCCGAGTGAGCCATCGATAAAATCATTCTGCATATCTACCACTACTAATAAATTTCTCATTATGTAAACCTCCGATTTTCCTTTTTAATTATAAAATATCCAAAATTTTTTTACTCCATGACACTAAGTGTATCAAATATCCTCTTTCTTATAATTGCACTTCTTCCTAGTCTTTCAGTGAAAAATACAGCTTCTTGTACCCAAGCTGCTGGCACAGTTTTGTCAGATACGGCTGGTCAATCCTTGCCTGCTCCAAAACATCCTTCTGTGCAAACACTTCCTCTTTTGTGCCATCTGCGAGCACTTTTCCGTGCGCCATAACGATCACACGCTCGAAACTCTCTGCCACAAAATCCATATCGTGTAAAATCGCAATCACCGTTTTTCCCTGACTGCTCAGATCCCGGATCATTTTCTGAATGATTTTTCTGCCCTTCCAGTCCTGCGCGATCGTCGGTTCATCCAGAATGAGCACTGTTGTATCCATCGCAAGAACGGAAGCGATCGCAACCAGTTTCCGCTCTGACAATTCCAGATCATAAGGATTTTCGTCTGCAAGCTGTTCCAGCCCGACCAGCTTTAATGCTGCAACAGCTTTTTCCTTTGCCTGCTCTTTTGTCATTCCGATATTCTGCGGTCCGAACATGACTTCATCGATCACATGATATTTGAAAATCTGGTCATCCGGATTCTGGAATACATAACCAATCTCCCCTGCCAACATCGCAACGGTCTTTTCTGCCATGTCGCTTCCACCGTAATAGATGCTGCCGCCCACCGGCTTTAACAGACCTTTTAACAGCTTTACAAGTGTCGTTTTTCCTGCGCCGTTCTGACCAATGATCGCAGTTGGTCTGTGGTCAATTGTAAGGTTTATGTCCTGCAGAACCGGAACATTTTCGAGATATTGGAATTTCAGATGTTCGATGTCAAAAACACTTTTCTTACAACTTATAGTCTGTTTCATGCTTTCATCTGTAGTTACAGAATCTTCCATCTGCCCGCTCTTATTTTTCATATCTTTATTATTGTCTAATAATATTTTTTCCGGGCAGAACGCTTCCTCCCCCGGAAACAAATCTTTTAACGCCAACGCATCCTTAAGCGAAGCCGGATAACATCCATTCTCTTTCTTCACGCCAAAAGCCTGACAGATTCTTGTATAGGCCGGTGGATTCACCCCATAACTCTGCAGATCCGCTCTGGAAAAAATCTGTTCCGGCGTATCGAATGCGATCTGCTTTCCCTGATGCAACAGCAAAATCTTATCACAGTATTCTGCCAGTTTTTCCAGCTTCTGCTCCACCATAATGATGGTGATCCCTGATTTTGCGAGCTTATCGACCGTCGCAAAAACTTCCTCGCTTCCCGCCGGATCAAGCTGTGAGGTAGGCTCGTCTAACACGATCACTTCCGGTTTCATCGCAAGGATACCTGCCAGCGCAACCCTCTGCATCTGACCACCGGACAGATCAAACGGATTTCTGTCCCTGTAAGCTGCAATATCCAGCAGTTCCATCACTTCATCCACACGGCCTATCATCTCTTCTTTTGGCACACCGAAGTTCTGCAGGCCAAATGCAATTTCCTCAAAAACAGTTTCTTTTGCACCGGAGAGCTGGTTGAACGGATTCTGGAATACCAGACCTACTTTCTGACACAGCTTTGAAACAGTCGTTTTTGCCACTTCAATGTCCTCGATCAGAACTTTTCCTCCATAAGCCCCTTTGAAAAATCCCGGAACAAGACCGTTGAACGCCTGACAGAGCGTACTTTTTCCGGCTCCGTTCTCCCCGATGATCCCGACAAAAGAACCTTTTTCTATTTCAAAATCCAGCCCATCCAACGCAAGCTTTGTTGTATTTGGATAGCGGTATTTTAAATTTTCAACCTTTATATATGCCATAATTCTTCCTTTTTCCATAAACAACTCAAAACACAATCCTCACCACTATAGCCACTGCAATCAGCACAGCCATCACCAAGCATAACATGCGGTCGGAAGTTCTCATTTTTCCTTCCCTGAGATAGGTCTTTTTCTGCCCAGCCTCAAAGCCCCGGATTTCCAGTGCGATCGCACGCTCTCTTGTGTTGATGAGCGAGCTCATGACAACCGGCGAAATTAACGGAAGAAAAGATTTTGCCCTGGTGACCAGATTCCCTTCCGTCTCAAGCCCACGACTCCGCTGTGCATCCATGATCGTGTTCATCGTGCCGCTCATCTGCGGTACAATCTGAAAAACAGAACTGATGACATATCCGATCTTCGGTGAAAATCCGGCCTGCTCCAGATCCTCTACCAGCTCTGCCGGCTTTGTTGTCAGTACAAACACCGCAAATGCCAGCAGCATATTTAAGACGTTACAGCTGATGCGAAGCGCATACATCATTCCTTCCCGATAGAACTTTAACGGTCCTAACTGAAACATTAAGTTTGCATTTTCATGATTAAATAAACCATGGATCAAAAATATGGTGATCAGAATTGTAAAAGAAAAAGCAATCAGTGGAAAAACCTTTTTCATGATTTTTCCACTGATAAGCATTACAAGACTGATTCCAATGAATATAGCGAATGCCCATAACTTCCCTGCGATCAGCGATGCAACGACCGCTGTCAGGATATAACACAGTTTCGTAAACGGATGCATTCTGGTCAAATAGGTATCTTTATCCACATAAAGACTGATACTTTTCATCTAAATCACTCCATCAGAATATGTTTTCACTTCTTAGTCTAAGCTCTCCACACTGTCGTTTACATCATAAAGTGCGGTAAGTTTTTTCGGAAGTCCTTTTAAAATTGCAAACACGATCAATACCGTAATGATCTTATCCGGAACATCCACAACGACTTCATCCAAGAAAGAACCTAATACAACCGGGAGATTTGCTGCCTGTGTTGCTGCGAATACTGCATCGCCCCAGACATTTCCTGTTGTACCGCCCCAGAAAATAACGTTTAACGGAGTGGAGATCAATACTGCTGCAAGACCGCCGGCTAAAGAAGTCAGTAACGCACCGTTTACTTTTTCCATTTTGCCGAGACGTGCCATAATACCAACGACAAGACCGATGCCAAGACTTGTGAGGGCATACACTAATGTAATGGAATCACCGGTTGTAAAACCATAGATCAGGTTGTTGGCTGCTCCACAGATTGCACCAATGATCGGTCCGCCGAGTGCGCCACCGATACAGGTTCCGATGGAATCTAACCATAACGGCAGTTTTAATACGGAAGCAAATAATTTTCCGAGGTAATTGATACCGATACACGCCGGGATCAACACCAGACTTGCTGTGTTTAATTTTGTTTTAAAAATGTTCTTCATAACGTTGTCCTCCTCATTTTCCGGAGCACCTGTACAGTGCCTCCAATGCTACATGAATCTCGTTTTTTTCTCCCTGTACGGTTGCATTCACTCCATCCGTATAGTTGTTAATGTTATCTTCAAGGTTATCCTCGTATTCCACCACCGTATTTAAGACAGAGGCTGTCTTCACACCCCGGAGTTTTCCGATCACAAACAGCGCCGCTGTCTCCATATCACAGCCAAGCACTCCTCTGCCGGCCCACAGTGCGTCGATCTCGTCCTCTCTGTCCGTGTAAAAACTGTCATGACTCCGTGCCATTCCGACATGCGCCGGAATCTGCTCCTCCTCTGCTGCCTCTACACAGGCATTCATCAGTTCAAAATCCGGGATTGCCGGATAAATGGAATCTATGTACGTTCTGGAAGTTCCTTCATCTCTCACCGCACCCTGCACTAAGATCAGATCCCCTAATCTGATCTCTTTTTGTAATGCACCGCAGCTTCCGATACGGATCGCATGCGTCACGCCGATACGCGCCAGCTCTTCCACAGCAATTCCAGTCGAAGGACCGCCGATCCCCGTAGAAACTGCAAGCATGCGGATTCCCCTGTAAGTTCCTGCAATGCTTTTATATTCCCTGTTAAATTCTAACTCCTCCACGTCCTCTAGCTGTTCTGCGATCCGCTCCACCCTTGCCGGGTCTCCAGGAAGGATCGCATACTGAATGCCGAGGTCATCGCGCAGTTTTAAGTGAGGCATTACTTCCATTCCATCATCCACTCTTTTCTCAGATTTTTCTGCCTTATCACGACAAAATTTCTCATTACCATGGTTTTAAGATTCTTGTTTAAAGTATCACTTTACAACTGTCTTGTCAACTGTAAAGTCATGTATGCACTGACACAATTACAGATAACTTTCCTTCCGGTTGACAGCTTTTCTCAAATAATTTCCAAGATTTGTCATGCACATGAGCATGGCTGTAAGAAAAAGACCCGGTATGAGGATGATCCACCATGACTTTGTCATCAGTGCTTTGTCTGCATTTGAAAGCATGCTTCCCCACGAAATCTGCTCTAGCGGCAGACCAATTCCCATGAAGCTTAAGGTTGACTCTGCAATGATCGCACTTCTGATATTCATGACAACCATAAACATGATCGATGAGGCAAAATTGGGAGTCAGGTGTTTCCATAAGACATGCCAAAAGCTTCCTCCCATACATCTTGCTGCGATGACATACCCGCTGTTTCGGATCTGTCTTACTTCTGTGCGCACCACTTTGGCAATACCTGGCCAGCTTGTGATCCCGATAATAAATGAAATACTGAAAATGCTGGCTTTTCCTAAGACTGCCTGCAATAAAATAACCAGCAGCAGATTCGGGATACTTAAGAAAATCTCTGTAAAGCGCATTAGCAGTGAATCCACCCATTCCGGTGCACATCCGCTGACTGAACCAAAGACAATAGCAAGTACCGTAGAGATAAGCGTTGCAAGTACTCCGATCAATAGTGATATCCGTCCCCCATACCAGATCATGGAAAAAATATCTCTCCCCATCGTATCTGTCCCAAAGAGAAACTCTCCTCCCGGTGCTTCATTGTAATGTGCCAGATCCATATAACCGGGATCTTTTGTCATGATCAGATGGCTGCACAGGCAGCCTGACAGAATGACCACAAGCAGCAGTGCTGATATCAGCGGTTTTCCCTGATACCATTTTCTATGCCTGCTAACAGTCTGCTCCACTGTATTTCTAATTCCCACAATCTGAAAATCTGTATCCATCATCGGTTCCTTTCTGTCACTGACGTATTCTCGGATCGATCCTCTCATTTATCGTCTGGGCGATCATGTTGCAGACAACCACGACAATACCTGTAAGAATACACAAAACCATCAGTAAATTATAATCTTTATATCTGGCACTCTCATAAGCCAGTGTTCCAAGCCCCGGATAAGAGAATACCGTCTCAACAATATAGGTTCCTCCTAAAATATGAGGCACCGAGATTGCCATAATACTCAGATAACTCGGAATAATATTGCGGAGACAATGGCGGAAAAGAATGCTGTTTTTTGTAAGTCCCTTCGATTTCGCCAGCAGTACATAATCTGCCCGCACTTCCTCTAAGATCTTATTGCGGATCATATAAGCGTAGTACCATAGATGTCCCAGCACTACAACTGTGACCGGCAATATGAGATGCTGTATCCTGTCAGCTGTATCTTTCTCTTTTCCGATCGTGTAGGCGCCGGAGCTTGGCAATATATGAAGCTCAACTGCAAAGAAAAGGATCAGTACCAGCGAAAACCAGAACTCCGGTATACAGCTTGTGACCGTTCCGACCTGGCATATGATTTTATCCAGCCATTTTTCTTCGTGCCATGCACACAAAATTCCCAGTAACAGCGCCAGTGTAAAAATAAGTACAAAGCCTATCCCGCCCAGCAGCATTGTATTTCCGACTCTTCCGGAAATCACTTCCAGCACATCCATTTTGTATTTATAGGAGATGCCGAATTCTCCATGAAATGCATTCGAAAGCCATTTTACATACTGGACGGAAACAGACTCGTTCAGTCCCAGCTTCTCCATCGCCCAGTCATGCTCCTCGGGACTCATTTTTTCCACTCTTTCCCCATAATAAGAGACAAGCGGATCTCCCGGTGCCAGTCTGGAAATGTAAAATACGATCACTGACAACAAAAAAATACTTGCAAGAAACAGCAATATTTTTTTTAAAATATAGATACTGATCTCTTTTTTACTCATTTTCTTTTTCTCCCGCTCTTTGCCGTTCCATGCGCGGATCCGGAATTGGGATGGACTCGATCAATGCCTTCGTATATGGGTGCTTCGGATGTCTGAAAATATCCTCCACATTTCCTACTTCCACTAATTTGCCGTCATGCATCACACCTACCCGGTCACACAAAAAACGTACCAAGGAAAGATCGTGTGCAATAAACAGAAACGAAAACCCGTGTTCCTTCTGCAAATGCCGGAACAGATTCACGATCTGTGCCTGAATGGATACATCTAAGGATGCGATCGGTTCATCTGCGACCAGCAGTTCCGGTTCCATCGCTACTGCGCGCGCAATTGCAACACGCTGCCTTTGTCCGCCTGAGAGCTCCGAAGGATATTTTTCCAGATAGGAATTATCCAATCCAACATACTTCAGCTGAAATGCTGCCTCCGCTGAAAGTGTTCCTCTTTTCGGTGTGAAGTGCTGTATTCGGAAGGGCTCTGACAAAATATCCTTCACTTTCATTCTCGGATTTAAACTGGAAGTGGAATCCTGAAAAATAATCTGCCGCTCACACTGAAGCATTTTTTTATTTTTCCGGAACTCCTTGCTGCGGCAGGTATCAATTTCCTTGTATAAAATCTCTCCGCTATCTGGTTTACATAAATTCATCACGCAATTTGCCACAGTTGATTTTCCGGAACCGGATTCACCTACCAGCCCAAAAACTTCTCCCTTATAAATCCGGAAACTCACATCATCTACAGCTTTATGCACAGTTCTTTTTCCAATGGAAAAACTTTTCGTGAGATGATTTACAGCAACTAAAGTCTCCCTGTTTTCTGCATCATTCTGGCATTCTTCCACCATAGAAGTCTTTTTGCGCTCCGCTGTTTCTTCACATCCTTCTCTCTGATCTCCTTCTGCCAAAAAGGAACTGCATACGAGCGAAGGCGGTTTTATTTCAGGTGCTCTCTCATCCAGCAGCCAGGTTGCCGCATGGTGTGTGTCCGATATCCTAAACATTGGCGGTTCTTTTTCATAATCAATTGCAAGTGCATATTCATTTCTGCATGCAAACGCATCCCCCCTGGGAGGATCGATCAATACCGGCGGCATTCCCGGGATCGCATGCAGCATCTCTTTCCCTTTTGCATACGCCGGAAGTGCCTGCATAAGCCCCCATGTATATGGATGCCTTGCATCATAAAAAATGTCCTCTGTTGTTCCAAGTTCCACGATTTTCCCTGCATACATGACAGCCACCCGGTCAGCAACTCTTGCGACAACGCCCAAATCATGCGTCACAAAAATAGTTGATGTATGCATTTTCTTCTGGATATCGCGGAACAGATCCAAAATCTGTGCCTGTATCGTCACATCTAAAGCTGTGGTCGGCTCATCTGCGATCAGGATAGACGGATTTCCTGCCAGTGCGATTGCTAACACACTGCGCTGTCTCATGCCGCCCGAAAAATGATACGGGTATAAATTCCTCCGCTCGTCTGCCTGATCGATACCGACTAATCCCATCAGCTCTATGACACGCTTTTCTAATGCATCACGCTTTATATGAGGATTGTGTATTTTAATTGCTTCTTCTATCTGTCTGCCAATTGTCATCGTCGGATTTAATGCTGTCATCGGATCCTGAAATACCATGGAAAAAAGCGTTCCACGCAATTTCGCCATGTCACGCTCTTTGTACCCGGTAATATCTATTCCATTTGCCAGAATTTTTCCTGATTTTATTCTGGCATTCCCCGGAAGCATTTTCATCAGACTTTTACACAGGACGCTTTTCCCACAGCCGGACTCTCCCACAATCGCAAGAACCTCTCCCTCTTTCAGGGAGAGGCTTACATCTCTGACTGCCTGTACTTCACCGGCGTCCGTTTCAAAACTGACAGATAAATCTGAAGCTTCCAATATATATGTTCTGCTCTGTTCTTCCATAGTGAATTCCTTCTGCTGCCTCCGGCAGTTATTTCCTAGTTCCCGATCGTCCAGTCTGCAACATTCCAGAAAATTCCGACACCGTGATGTCCCATAACAGTGTCTGCTGAGATTCCCTGAATAGAAGAATTTGCCACATAATTTGCATCAATATAGCAGATAAAGGTAAATGCCGGATCTTTTGCCAGTTCTTCCTGAAACTTGTCATATGCCTCTGCACGCACCGCAGGATCTGCAGACTCTCTCGCCTCAATCAGATACTGGTCTACCAGTGCATTGGAATAAGAACTGTAGTTAGCACCCTTGTCTGTACCGAATACTTTGTAAGTATGGTCATCTGCATCAAAAGGGCTTCCCCAGCCGATCAGATACGCCATCTGTCCGCCCCAGTCAACCTCTGTCGGAACTTCAACCGTACAGTCAATACCAACTTCTTTTAACTGTTGTGCTGCTGCCTGGGCGATATCGAGTCTTACCTGGTCACCTGCTCCGACACTTATAACGAAACCGATCTTTTCGCCGTCTCTGTAGTAGAATCCGTCTTCACCCATCGTACATCCGACAGACTCCATGATTTCTTTTGATTTTTCCGGATTGTAATCATAATGTTCTACATTCTCATTGTTATAAATATTACGCTGTAATGGTCCGTATGCAGTCATTCCCTGTCCAAGGAGAACCGCATCAATGATCGCCTGTCTGTCAATTGCATAATTGATGGCAGGGATAATGTCTTTATTGGCTGTCCAGTAATCATTATTAAAATTGTAAAGGATTCCACGATAATCCGATGTCTTCATATCATAGCATGTATAACCATCCTGATCTGCAAAGGTCTTCGCATCCTTCGGTGTCAGTAATGCAAGATCCAGCTCTCCGGACTGCATCTGGATCGCTTTTGCATTATCATCCGGTACGATCTTAAAAATGATCTTGTCGATATTTGGCACACCCTTGAAATAATCCTCGTTCTTTACCAATGTGATTGCCTGTCCTGCATCCCAGCTGTCTAATTTGTATGGACCGGTACCGATCGGATGGCGGAAGAAATCCGACTCCTGCATATCTTCGCCTTCCAGTAAATGCTTTGGCAGAATTGCCATTGTCATATAGTCAAGAAAAGCTACGTTCGGTGCTGAAAGCGTAAATGCGATCGTATGATCGTCGATCACGTCAATTGCTGTTACGTCTTCGTAGTTTGGTGCATTTTCTGAACCGTTATCAGGATCCATGATTGCTTCGATCGTGAATTTTACATCATCTGCTGTAAATGGTTCCCCATCATGCCACTTTACATTCTCCTCTAAATGGAATGTATAAGTTAAAGTATCTTCATCGTAGTCCCAGCTCTTTGCAAGCCCCGGAGCAACCTGATTCTCACCATCATGTGATGTCAGTCCGCTGAAAATCAGAATATTGATCTCACCATGCTCATCCATTGCCGGATTGATACGCGTGTAATCATTACTTCCATATACAAGTGCCGAAGCTCCGTCCGCTGCCTGTGCTTCGGTTCCAGCGGAATTTTCTGTTTTCTTTTCTTCTGCGCCGTTTCCACAGGCTGCCATGGAAAGCATCATTGCTGCTGCCATCAGCATCGCAAAAATTCTCTTTTTCATTCCTAATCTCCATTTTCTTTTTGTAAGATCTGCCACCTGTCAGGGTGCTATCATCTCCATGCCGACTATTTTACTTTAGGAATGTCCGGTCCTGCAAGCTCCCCAGGGGGATATATTTTGCAATTATTGGGTAAATTTTAGTCTAACGTTTGCGTACAGAATTGCCCTGATGCTATTTCATCTCTTTTATATATCTTAGTACATCCTCTGCCGTCTCAGCGTAGTATTCTGCTCCGTGCTCTGCTAAAAACTCTTTGTCACGGAATCCCCAGAGAACCGAGACACAAGGCATACCGGCATTTTTCGCTGTCTCAATATCAACGTCAGAATCACCGACGTAAACCGCTTCTTCTTTCGTTTTTCCTAATTCTTTCAATGCCTCAAAAACCGTATCCGGAGCCGGTTTTCTGCGGATGCCCTCT